>Ga0160467_100026_pt1 | contig 283547 bp, 268 predicted proteins | sample HID1972I_E11MG_FD_108221 | JGI IMG/M metagenome (GOLD analysis project Ga0160467, IMG submission 108221) | Enriched pill bug-associated microbial communities from UW Madison campus, WI, USA - HID1972I_E11 MG | ecosystem: Host-associated > Arthropoda: Insects > Digestive system > Unclassified ...
TACTTTCGTACGAGCTCTTCTTAAAATATGGCGGTGAGGGGGGGATTCGAACCCCCGATACGTTGCCGTATACACACTTTCCAGGCGTGCTCCTTCAGCCACTCGGACACCTCACCATATTGTTGCCCCAACGCTGCTGGGACGGGCGCTAATGTAGGGAAAAGCGTAACTTACGTCAATCAACTTTTTCAAAAAAACGTCCAATAAGACAAACTTCGTCCAACCTGCTTTCGTAATAACCGCGATTCGCTTTTTTTCTCAGCATTCGCCTTTCCGCCGACAGGCTGCAAAAATTTGCTATGCTGACAAACCAATATAAAACAACACAAAATCGACGCGCCGCAGACCTGCATAAGAATGGCGCATTATATAAAGGAGAGCAGTATGGAGATTATTTTTTACCATCCCACCTTCGATACCCAGTGGTGGATCGCCGCGCTGGAAAAACAACTGCCGGGTGCCCGCGTCCGTGAGTGGAAAAGCGGTGATAATGAGCCCGCCGATTACGCGCTGGTGTGGCACCCGCCGGTTGAAATGCTGCAAGGCCGTGAGCTGAAAGCCGTCTTTGCGCTAGGCGCAGGTGTCGATTCCATTCTCAGTAAGTTGCGAGAACATCCGGAGATGCTCCCGCTTTCCATTCCACTGTTCCGTCTCGAAGACACCGGCATGGGCTTACAGATGCAGGAATACGCCGTCAGCCAGGTACTGCACTGGTTCCGTCGCTTTGATGATTATCAGGCGCTCAGGCAGGAGACGCGCTGGGAGCCGCTGCCAGAATTTACCCGCGAAGAGTTCACCATTGGCATCATGGGCGCTGGCGTGCTCGGCAGTAAAGTGGCGGAAAGCCTGCTGGCCTGGGGATTCCCGGTGCGCGTCTGGAGCCGCAGCCATAAAGACTGGCCGAATGTGCAGAGCTTCGCAGGTGAAAGTGAAATGGGTGATTTCCTGCGTGAAACGCGCGTGCTGATTAACCTGCTGCCAAACACGGCGGAAACGGTCGGCATCATCAATCATGCGCTGCTCAATCAATTGCAGGATAAGAGCTATTTGCTGAACCTCGCACGCGGGGTGCATGTCAATGAAGATGAACTGCTGCGTGCGCTGGAAAATGGCAGGTTAAAGGGTGCGATGCTCGATGTGTTCAGCCGTGAACCATTGCCTGTGGAAAGCCCGCTGTGGCGCCATCCTCGCGTGGCCATGACGCCGCACATTGCGGCGGTTACCCGACCGCAGGAAGCCATTGCCTATATCGGTAAAACCATCACCGGCCTGGAGCGGGGAGAGACGGTCACCGGGCAGGTCGACAGGGCCCGCGGATACTGAGTTCAACCCGGCAATGCCGGGTTTTTCGCTAATAAAGGCCGCCCATTCCTGCTATGCTTGGACATATAAAGAAAGAGGAGAATGTGATGTATCCTGTTGACCTGCATATGCACACCGTCGCCAGCACCCACGCTTACAGCACCCTTCATGACTATATCGCCGAAGCGAAACGCAAAGGGATCAAACTGTTTGCCATTACCGATCACGGGCCAGATATGGCCGATGCCCCGCACTATTGGCATTTCGTGAACATGCGTATCTGGCCGCGAATGGTCGATGGTGTGGGCATTCTGCGTGGGATCGAATCCAACATTAAAAACACGCTCGGCGAAATCGACTGCACCGGCCCAATGCTGACGTCGCTGGATTTCATCATTGCCGGTTTCCATGAACCGGTTTTCCCGCCGCAGGATAAAGCCACGCATACCGAAGCGATGATCGCCGCTATCGCCAGTGGCAATGTCCACATGATCAGTCATCCGGGTAATCCGAAGTTCCCGATTGATATCAACGCCGTGGCGGAAGCGGCGGCGAAGCACCATGTCGCGCTGGAAATCAACAACTCCTCGTTTGTGTCATCTCGTCCGGGCAGCGAAGATAACTGCCGGGCCGTAGCCGCGGCGGTGCGTGACGCTGGGGGCTGGGTGGCGTTAGGTTCTGATTCCCATACCGCGTTTACGCTGGGTAATTTTACCGAATGCCGTAAGATTCTGGACGCCGTCGAGTTCCCGGAAGACCGTATTCTCAACGTTACGCCGCGCCGCTTCCTGGATTTCCTCGAATCGCGCGGCGTGCCGCCGATAGCCGAATTTGCTGAACTGTAATTCTCTGAATGGAATAATTGAATGAACGAGTTTTCAATCCTCTGCCGCGTTCTGGGCTCATTGTACTATCGCCAGCCGCAGGACCCGCTGCTGGTCCCGCTGTTTAACCTCATTCGTGATGGCAAACTGGCGGCGAGCTGGCCGCTGGAACAGGATGAGCTGCTGGAGCGCCTGCAAAAGAGCTGCGATATGCAACAGATCTCCGCAGACTACAATGCCCTGTTTGTTGGCGACGAGTGCAGCGTTTCTCCGTACCGCAGCGCATGGGTTGACGGCGCGACCGAGGCCGAAGTGCGCAGCTTCCTGTCCTCACGCGGAATGCCGTTGAGCGACACACCTGCCGACCATATCGGCACGCTGCTGCTGGCGGCGTCCTGGCTGGAAGATAATTCCGCGGATGATGAAAGTGAAGCGGTCGATACGCTGTTCACTGACTATCTGCTGCCGTGGGTCGGCACCTTCCTCGGGAAAGTTGAAGCGCACGCCACGACGCCTTTCTGGCGCACGCAGTCGACCATCACTCGCGAGGCAATCTCAGCGATGTGGGATGAGATCGAAGAAAGTAGCGAACAGTAAAATGTGATTTACATCACAACGCAAATGTAACGATACACTAGGTGTTGCAAATTATGTGCTTGTGATCTCATTTGAAAACCGCGTATCTGCTATGATGCGCGGCATGAACATACTTCTCTCTCTCGCACTGACAACAGGCATTCTCTCCGGACTCTGGGGATGGGTAGCCGTGTCTCTCGGCCTGCTCAGCTGGGCGGGTTTCCTCGGCTGTACCGCTTACTTTGCCTGTCCGCAAGGTGGGCTGAAAGGTCTCGCCATCGCAACCGCCACCGTCTTGAGCGGTGTGGTATGGGCGCTGGTGATTATCCACGGCAGCGCGCTGGCGCCGCATCTGGAAATCTTCGGCTATGTCATGACCGGTGTGGTGGCGTTCCTGATGTGCCTGCAGGCCAAACAGCTACTGCTGTCTTTTGTGCCGGGCACCTTCATTGGGGCTTGTGCCACGTTTGCAGGGCAGGGCGACTGGAAGCTGGTGGTGCCGTCGCTGCTGGTAGGGCTGATATTTGGCTACGCGATGAAAAATAGTGGGCTGTGGCTGGCAGCAAGAAGTGCCAGACGGCAGGCACCGGATAACGCCGTGAAGCAATAATCGTCGAACAAGAAACATCGTCGAACAAGAAACAAAAAAGCGTAGCCTCGGGGCTACGCTTTTTTTTGTCTGAACCAGAATCAGGATTCCGGCGGTGAAGCCATATCACGGTATTTTGCGAGAATCGGGTTATTGGTTTCTGAAGAACTTTGCAGGTTCCACAGGCCACGATCGATCCCATCGTTAATCAGATAAATAACACCGGTTTCAATCGCTGACATCAGACACAACATGACCGGTTCATTCGAGGTATACCCAATTTCGCCTTCCAGCAGACGCTGGTAGTCAATAAAGCGGAACACCCCGGCCTGAACTTCATAAGACAATATGGTCTTGCTGGTATTCACAGAGGAAAGAACTTCACCGGTACTGACGTTAATCACGCGCAGGTTAACGGCAATCTGGTCAAGTTGATATTGTGTGTCGCCACCGATACCAAAATAACGCGCGCCAACACCACCGGATTTCACGTTACTTTCATAACCGATAATCGACCCTTCAATAATGACGTTCGCAGAACTTAACGATTGTAATGGTGCCCGGTTATTTACGCCGACGGTTCCATTTTCCTGCGCTGCCCGAATGATTTTTCGTTCATTAAGCAGGTTTTGTAATCCCTGACGTTCCAGCGGAATGAACCATTTGGAATCTTTCAATGCCGTCACCAGCATCGCCGTCGCACTTTGCGGTACCGCCGTTGAGAAGTTACTCGCCGGATAAGGTTTAAATTGCCCGGTTTCATCCTGAATGTTGTAGACAGAAACGTACAGCTTGCCCTGCGGAGAAGGCAGGTGGGTCAGGTCACGATAGCTTTGCGCCCGTGGCATTAACGTCGGTTTTGCCGCCTCTTTCGGCGGGGCGGTCAGACAGCCACTGAGTAGGACGACCACCAGAAGTATAAATAAACGCTTCATGATTATTTTCCTGTACGGGTCTGTGACTATTGGTCACTCGTAGACGTCTGTTGCACTCCGGAGACCTGGATAGTCGAGGTTTTCCCCGTACTTCTGTCGGTCACGTTAAGCGTGAGCAGGCCATTGCTGTTTTGTATATCGACAATAAAGTCATTAGTGACGAGGCGACCCGGTTTCCCGGTAGCAACGTTACCCAACAGGCCACTTAATAATTGTGACTGGATAGCTGACGTGAAGTTATCTAACGCCGACGGCGCGGTATAACCAAAATCGTCACTCCCACCAGGTGCTTTATACGAGTTCTGCGCCTGGGCTTCATTTAGCAAAAAAGCGCCGTTATTCGGGTTTCCACCGAAGTTAGGGTTTACGAACTGGAAAACCATATTACCGGCCCAACTTGCTGGTGTAATAAAAGCGAGCAAAGCGACAGTACAGGCGATACGCATGATTGCCTCCACCCTCTATGTTTAAAATTCGTCGTGTGCTAAATCGTCCGTTTTTAATAAGGCCTGGTCGATTTGGCGTTTATTGATACCTTCTTGAGTAATTTGTACAGCTGCGTCTACGGTCTTATCAAACTCCCGTCTTATCGGGAATAAAAAGGTCTGAAATAAAATATCCTGATTAACAGTTATTGTTATCCAACTCCCCCAGCGTGCGCTGGGCCTTTCATTAATGGATATATTCTCTCGGGTAGTACTGGCCCATTTATCGGTAAAGGAACGATAAAAATCGTGCCCTACCGACGATACGGTGTGATCGGCCACGATACCCGGTATCTCCACCTCTCCGGCATGCAGAGAGGGCGCAAGCAGCAGCAGGTTTGCAGCTGCAAGCCAGCACAGGGAACGTTTCATGGTGTCTGCCTGTTAACTTAACGCCTGAGATTATCATTGGCCCAGGAGACGGCCTGGGTCCGGTTTTTTACGGCTAACTTTTTGAAAAGATTATAGAGATGGGTTTTAACGGTGTTTTCGCTAATGAACAACGAGCGGGCAATTTCCACATTGGACGCGCCGACCCGCAGTTTATTCAGAATTTCCCGTTCACGCTGCGTCAGCATTGCGCTTTCTGCATTGTTGTAACGGTAGTTACCTGAGTGCGTAATCAAATAGCTGGCGAGCTTATGCGAAAAATAACAATCGCCATGCATGATCATGTTTAACCCTTCGATCAAACGTGATTCAGTTTCATTGTTATAAAAGACACCGTTGATATGTGGCCAGTTTTCTATGTCCTTGAAAGGGTATTCCTCGGGTGTATTGAGTAATACCAGTTTCATCCCATTGTTTTTCCGGCCTAAATTTTCCTGCCAGTGAGTGATCAGCCTTTTATCCGCTTCCATCATATCGAAGATCATGATGCTGTCAGGCAACGTTTCTTCGATAATACGATGAATGTTTTGTACTTTTCCTGAGATATCCAGAGTCGATTTTAAATATTGTAAAAGCGCGCTGGCTTGTAAGGACGGCTTTGTTACAAGTACAAGCGTACTGCCTAAACTATGGACTTCATTTAACATGATGAAACTCCAACGTTTTATAGCAGCTATCAGTTTTCCCCGTAAAAATACGGGGTTCCAGAAGTACTGATTGAGGCTGCATTGCTGTGTATACGTATTGTCGAAAACCCTAAGGAGGGTAAAAAGTCAATAAAACAATATTAGGTACTTCAGTGTTCAATCTAGTCATTGCTAAATTTTAAGCAAGATCAAACACTGTAACAGAATGTAAAATGGAATATTAAAATGTAAATATCGAGTTCATTAATCATTTAGAAGTGATGATAAAGTTGTACACGTAAATAAAATGTAAGCAACTTAATAAGTCACACAAATGATCTAACCTATTAATATACAACTGATATATTATTAGTGCCGTATGGACTATTCTCATCAAAATAATACATAAGTTTGTAACGCTTTTATCTTTAGGAAATTTTGGTCAAATGAGATCACGATCCTGATCTTCGCGGTTGGTTTTTTCCTGACGCGCTAAATGCCTTGATTTATAAGATTTTCCGTTTTTTTAGATATGTTCTGATAATAGAAACACAAATAATCATATTTAAAGACGGGGACATAGCGTAATTCTAATGCTTAGGAATGATCCGAAAAATTTAAAATCAACCTTGCGGGTGACACCATTTAATTTTGGTCAGCAACATACTGTTCATCGTAACGTCGCATTAACAACAACGTCGGCGTTATTTAACAGCAACAGAAACAGCCAGGATTCAAGCGGGTGGAACATGAACAAGAAAGTGTATTTTCTGTCGTTAACACTGCTGGCGATACCTGGATTAGTAGCTGCATCGGGTTATGATCTGGCAAGTCCAGAATATAATCTGGTCGCCAATGGCCTTAACTCTAATCTTGCTAATGAAACAGCAGTTGTTGCTCAGCGAGGTAATGGGAATGGCGCGAATGCTCAACAGGATGGAAATCATCAAATAGCCGTTGTTTCTCAACGAGGTAATGGCAATCAGGCTGATGTTTCTCAATCCGGTGGGTACAATCTGGCCTATGTAGATCAGGCCGGAAGTAGTAATGATGCAGATATTAGCCAATCAGGCTATGGGAATACAGGCATTATTATCCAGAGAGGTTCAGGTAATCAGGCCAGTATTTCACAGCAGCAGTCCGTAGGTACTAAAACAGTTATTGTGCAAAACTCGTCGCAAATGGCCGTTCGTGTATTAACACGTTAATGGTTATAAGACGAAACCTAATCAAGCCAATGGGGGTTTTATGAATATTAAAATGTCTATGATTGCAATGGTTCTTGTTTCTGGTACAGCATTCGCTGGTGGTCATGGTGGTCATGGTGGTCCTGGTGATCATAGTGGTCTGCCACAAGTTAATTCCAGTAATGAAACTGTGAATATTTATCAGGAAGGCGGTAATAACGGCGCCAGCGTGGATCAAAGTGGGTCCAAATACGCAGATGTGAACATCTCACAGAAAGGTCTGAACAACCTGGCAACTGCAACACAAAGCAGTGCCTACAACAGTGATATCAACGTGTCACAGGTTGGCTATAGCAACAGCTCAAGCAACCTGCAAACCGGTGATAACTCCACTATTAACGTTAGCCAGAACAACCTTTACGGTTGGGGGGCGGGTAACTCTGCCAACGTGAATCAGACCGCTGACAGTTCCATTGTTAACGTGACTCAGAACGGCTCTGCCAACTGGGCGAACGTTTACCAGCATTAATCTGGTTTTCGCACTATATAAAAACAGGGCCTGTGCCCTGTTTTTTTATTGGAGGATGTCATGAACAGTTTGCTTATTGCGGTCGCTCTCACCAATAGCATCGCTTTTAATGTGACCCATCAAGGGGAAATGTACACCATTACGCCGCAGGTCACTGTGACTGAGCCGTGCCAGTGTCGGGTGAGTATCCAGACGATGCGTGAGGGGCAAGGCGGGACCAGCAACATTCAGCAGAGTAAAACGGTAAGTTTGCCCGCTAATCAGCCGATTGATCTCTCGAGGATGCAGTTAAATATTACCCAGAACGACACGGTAAAAGTCGTTGTCACGCTAACGGATGGGCAGGCTTTGCATCTTTCGGCGCAATGGCCCAATGGGGAAAGGACCTAGCAGCGCCCTATTTTTAACAGATTGATTGGCGTTAATTCACAGTGATGATTACTTTTACGTTAAGGGTTTGCAGTGTCGTGTTGTTGAAGTACGCACGGTGCGGGGCAGCGTGTGCATAACTCACTCTCAGGGATGATTACATTCCACGGAGCTACGCGATGAAAACCTTAACTCAACAGCTGTGTGCTGTTGCCTGTCTGTCGTCGGCATTGTTCTCTGGCGTCGCAATGTCCACGACCTCTCAGGCGCAGGGTGGCGTCATTCATTTTGTAGGGTCGATTGTCGAAGATCCTTGCAACATTTCAACCGGTTCTCAGCATATTGCCATGAGCTGCCATCGTGCAGGGCAGGTGCAAACTTCCGCTATTTCTTACCAGCAGGCCACTACGGGACAAGTCGTGAATAACGAGGCGGCAACCGTTAGCATGCGCTACATTAATCCTCAGAAAACACTCGGTGTCGTCACCATCGCTTATCGTTAACCTCTTTACGGATAAACGCTTTCTCCTGCTTTTGACTAAACTTGAACTTAAGTGAACGTTCGGCAGGAGAAATTTATGAACGCGCGGATCCAAATCCTTCAGGCCGATATCACTACTCTCGATGTCGATGTTATCGTCAACGCCGCCAATCCGTCGTTACTGGGCGGTGGGGGTGTGGACGGGGCCATTCACCGGGCTGCAGGCCCGGCATTACTGGAAGCCTGCAAAAAAGTGCGCCAGCAGCAAGGGGAGTGTCCCGCGGGTCACGCGGTGATAACCGAGGCCGGGAATTTAAACGCGAAAGCGGTTATTCATGCCGTCGGGCCGGTGTGGCACGGTGGCGAACAGCACGAAGCTGCGTTGCTGGAAGACGCTTACCGCAACAGCCTACAGCTGGCGGAAGCCAACGGCTATCGCACCCTGGCTTTTCCCGCTATCAGTACCGGTGTTTACGGTTATCCTAAAGCTGCTGCGGCGGCGATTGCGTTTACGACCGTCGATCGCTGGCTTGCCAGCCACGCGTTACCTGAACAGGTAACTTTCGTTTGCTTTGATGAGGACAGTGCACATTTATATGCACGATTACTTAGCCAGCAGGGAAACTAACACCCGCCTGCACCGGGCGCTGGCTTCTTCAGAAAACGCCTCGGCAACAGTCTGTGGGATCCACACGCTCGAAGACAGTCTTGAAGCTTTTGCAGCACGCTATCAGCTTGCTGCCCTGGCAGAGCGCACCCTCGATGTGCAGTACTATATCTGGGAAGACGACGTCTCCGGCCGCTTGCTATTTCAGGCACTGATGGACGCCGCAGACCGGGGCGTGAAGGTACGATTATTGCTGGATGACAACAACACCAGCGGGCTGGACGACACGCTCAAAATCCTGGATGCGCACCCCAATATCGACGTGCGGCTGTTCAATCCTTTTTCATTTCGTACTCTGCGGATGCTGGGTTATCTGACCGATTTCGCGCGTCTCAACCGCCGGATGCATAACAAAAGTTTTAGTGCGGACTGTCTGGCGACCATCATCGGTGGGCGCAACGTGGGCGATGCCTATTTCGGTATCGGTGAAGAGCCCTTGTTTACCGATCTCGACGTGCTGGCGACAGGGCACGTTGTCGCAGAAGTGGAACAGGATTTCGAGCGCTACTGGCAGTGTGAATCAGTGGCAACCCTACAACAGGTGCTTCCATCGGACAATACGCCAAGGATAAAGCCGTCTTTGCCGGCATTTTCCGATGAACAGCAGATTGCCGCTGATCGCTATCTGGAAAAACTGGCGACAACCGACATCGCCCGGCGCATGTCGCAGGGGAATTTATCCTTTATCCACGCGCAGACCAAACTGCTCAGCGACGATCCGCGCAAAGGGGAGGGGAGAGCTGCCCCGCGCAGTTTGCTGCCTGAACGATTACGCCGCGCGATGGGTACGCCCGAATCGAATATCGATATTATCTCTTCTTATTTTGTGCCGGGCCGCGCGGGCGTGGCGCAAATTCTGCAGCTGGTGCGTAAAGGGGTGAAAGTCGCGATTCTGACTAACTCCCTGGCGGCGAATGATGTGGCGGTGGTTCACGCGGGTTATGCGCGCTGGCGTAAAAAGTTACTTCGTCACGGCGTCGAACTTTACGAACTGAAACCGACACAACATCCACGGCCTGGCATCCGCGACCGCGGTTTGACCGGTAACTCCGGCTCCAGCCTGCACGCCAAAACCTTCAGTATTGATGGCAAAAAAGTGTTTATCGGTTCGTTTAATTTCGACCCGCGGTCGGCGCTGCTCAATACCGAAATGGGGCTGGTTATCGACAGCGAGCATCTCGCCCAGCGCATTCACCATCGTTTTCTGAAAAGTCAGCGCGACGCCGCCTGGAAACTCAAGCTAACGCGATGGGGAAAAATTCACTGGATAGACAGGGAAGATGGGCAGGAAACCGAACTACGCAAAGAGCCGCAGGCCAAAATCTGGCAGCGCATTTTAGTGCTGATAGCGTATGTGTTGCCAGTGGAGTGGTTGTTGTAATCGGGCCGCACAGAGGCGGCCCGTTTTATTACTGGGCGGAAGGCTGAATTTTATTCGGCGGCGTCTGCGGTTTGCCTGAGAACAGGAAACGCAACAGCGGTATGCGAAGGTGAATTTCGTACAGGATAATCGCAATCCCGACCACGAACACCAGACCGGTGATAAAGCCGACCAGGTTGGAATGAATGTACGGGGTGATCCACGCGCCATACAGCAGGGTCAGCGGGTGGTGTACCAGATAAATAAACAGCGAGGCGTTGACGAAATAGGTCACGCGGCTGGATTTGAAATTCAACATCCGATGGCCAAATGCAAACACCACGTTCACCATCCACAGGCCCAATACCATCGTAATCACGTACTCGGTTTCATACATCCAGGCATCGCCAGAGCCGTATTGCTGGTTCAGGCGATAGGCGATAAAGCCGAGAACCGCGCCGGCCATGCACCACGGTGAAGGGGTAGTAAACACATCTTTGAGGCGTGGATTCACGAACGCCTGTGCGCCAAGAATAAAGAACGGCAGATAGAACAGGGTCTGCATCACCACGAAATTAAAAATACCGTCGCTGAGTATCGGGGGATACACGATGAACAGCGTCCGGCGAATAATGGCGTACACAATGCCCAGGGCAAGGAACAACCCGGTCAACTGGCCCATAGTGACGTTACTGAAGAACGCGACAATCGAGGCCTGCTGGCGCTTTTTGATCCAATGGAACAGCGCCAGCCCAAGCGTGGTCAGCACCACCAGAACCAACAGGAACCACAGGTGAGACACCAGTTCCCACGCCAGGGTGTTGAATTTTTGATAGCCGGTCAGCGTATGCCAGGTCGCCGATTTTCCTTCAACGTGCTGAAGCATTAAAAATTGCGGCAGCGTCAGCAGGGGAATGGCGGTCAACATCGGGATGCCGACGCGCTCCACGCGCACCGTCCACCATTTCTTCATCGGATAGCGCAAAAACAGCATGTACGAGAAATAGCCGGAAATGACGAAAAAGACCTGCATACGGAATGAGTGAACAAAATCGTTGAACAGCGTCAGCCACCATGAAGGCTCAGCACTGTTGACGTGCCAGGTGTGGCTGGAATAAATCAGGGAAATATGGAAAGGGATCCCCAACAGCATCAGCCAGGCGCGGATGGAGTCGAGGAAATATTCGCGTTGCGGTGGTGTATTATTCATAAAGTCAATGAAATCTCAGACTAATCGTCTTATCGGCCAGTACGATAACAGTTAAATTCGAGCAACCCTACACGAAGTCCGGGAACCTGTCTTTAGGAGTAGCACGCAAAGTGCATACCGGTGTGGAACGTTGTTTATTCCATAGGCCACCGAGCCGAACAAAATGGGGATTATGTTGTCGGATTGCTTGAGTTTCCATTAAAATGGATCGGATCGATTTAAGCACACAAAGGGGGAAGTGCTTACTACTTATGAAAAATAAACCACAGATGATGAAACTGCGTTGGATAGGCGCAGCCATAATGTTGTCCCTGTGTACTTCATCTGCATGGGCGTTCAGTATTGATGATGTAGCGAAGGAAGCGAAATCGCTCGCCGGCAAGGGCTACGAAGCGCCAAAAAGTAACCTGCCCTCCGTTTTCCGCGACATGAAATACGCGGATTATCAGCAAATTCAGTTTAACCACGACAAAGCTTACTGGAGCAAGGTCAAGACTCCGTTCAAGCTTGAGTTCTACCATCAGGGGATGTATTTCGACACGCCAGTCGCCATTAATGAAGTGACGGCCACGTCGGTGAAGAAAATCAAATACAGCCCGGATTACTTCAATTTTGGCAATGTCCAGCACGATAAAGACACCGTCAAGGATCTGGGATTTGCCGGGTTTAAAGTGCTGTATCCGATCAACAGCAAAGATAAAAACGACGAAATCGTCAGCATGCTCGGAGCCAGCTATTTCCGCGTTCTCGGCCAGGGTCAAACCTATGGCTTGTCTGCCCGCGGCCTCGCCATTGATACTGCTTTGCCATCCGGCGAAGAGTTCCCGCGTTTTCGTGAGTTCTGGATTGAGCGTCCAAAAGCGACCGACAAACGTCTGACTATTTATGCATTGCTGGATTCCCCGCGTGCGACCGGTGCCTATCGCTTTGTTGTGATGCCTGGCCGCGATACCGTGGTTGATGTGCAGTCTAAAGTTTACCTGCGCGATAAAGTGGGCAAACTGGGCGTGGCACCACTGACCAGCATGTTCCTGTTTGGGCCGAATCAGCCATCTCCGACCACCAACTTCCGTCCTGAACTGCATGACTCTAACGGTCTGTCGATTCTGGCAGGTAACGGTGAATGGATCTGGCGTCCACTGAATAACCCGAAACACCTCGCAGTGAGCAGCTACGCGACCGAAAATCCGCAAGGCTTTGGTCTGTTGCAGCGTGGCCGTCAGTTCTCGCGTTATGAAGATTTGGACGATCGTTATGACCTGCGCCCGAGCGCGTGGATAACCCCGAAAGGCGACTGGGGTAAAGGGAAAGTCGAGCTGGTGGAAATTCCAACCAACGACGAAACCAACGATAACATCGTCGCTTACTGGACCCCGGATCAGCTGCCGGACCCAGGTAAAGAGATGAACTTCAAATACACCATCACTTTCAGCCGTGACGAAGACAAACTGCACGCCCCGGATAGCGCGTATGTCATGCAGACGCGTCGTTCAACGGGTGATGTGAAGCAGTCGAACCTCATTCGTCAGCCGGATGGCACTATCGCGTTTGTCGTCGACTACACCGGCGCGGACATGAAAAAGTTGCCGCAGGATACACCGGTTACCGCCCAGACCAGTATTGGTGACAACGGGGAAATCGTGGACAGCAACGTTCGCTATAACCCGATGACTAAAGGCTGGCGTCTGACGATGCGTGTGAAAGTCAAAGATGTGAAGAAAACGACTGACATGCGTGCGGCCCTGGTCAATGGCGATCAGACGCTGAGTGAAACCTGGAGCTATCAGCTACCTGCCAATGAATAAGATAAACGAATACATCGATGCAATGCCCCTCTCTGATACTGAGAAGGCGGCATTGCCGACCACTGATTTTCGTGCTCTGCATCAGGCGCTGGATACCGAACACACCCCGATTGCGCGTGAAGATGATTCACCGCTGGGTTCGGTAAAAGCGCGTCTTGAGCAGGCGTGGCCGGATTCGCTGGCTGAAGGGCAGTTAATCAAAGACGCGGAAGGGCGTTCACAGCTTGAGGCCATGCCAAAAGCGACGCGTTCTTCAATGTTCCCGGACCCGTGGCGCACCAACCCGATTGGTCGCTTCTGGGACAGAATGCTGGGCCGTGAGGTTCAGCCGCGTTATTTGTCACGTTTGACTCAGGAAGAGCGTGAGCATGAAGCCAAGTGGCGTACCGTCGGGACTATCCGTCGTTACATTCTGCTGTTGCTGACGCTGGCGCAAACCGTCGTCGCAACCTGGTACATGAAAACCATCCTTCCGTACCAGGGCTGGGCGCTGGTTAACCCAATGGACATGCGCGGTCAGGATCTGCTGGTTTCCTTTATGCAGCTTCTGCCCTACGTGCTGCAAACGGGGATCCTCATCCTGTTCGCCATTCTATTCTGTTGGGTATCTGCCGGTTTCTGGACCGCCTTAATGGGCTTCCTGCAACTGCTTATTGGCCGCGATAAATACAGTATTTCAGCGTCAACCGTCGGTGACGAAGCGCTGAACCCTGAGCATCGCACCGCGCTTATCATGCCTATCTGTAACGAAGACGTAGACCGCGTATTCGCGGGCCTGCGTGCGACCTGGGAGTCGGTGAAAGCCACCGGTAACCACAAGCATTTCGACGTTTACGTGCTCAGCGACAGTTATGACCCTGATATCTGTATGCGTGAGCAGAAAGCGTGGATGGAGCTGATTGCGGAAGTGCAGGGCGAAGGGCAGATTTTCTACCGTCGTCGTCGTCGTCGTGTGAAGCGTAAAAGCGGCAACATCGATGACTTCTGCCGCCGTTGGGGCAACCAGTACAGCTACATGGTGGTGCTGGACGCTGACTCCGTAATGACCGGTGATTGTCTGTGTGGCCTGGTGCGTCTGATGGAAGCGAACCCGAACGCCGGGATCATCCAGTCTTCGCCAAAAGCCTCCGGCATGGACACGCTGTATGCGCGTTGCCAGCAGTTTGCGACCCGCGTTTACGGCCCACTGTTTACCGCTGGTCTGCACTTCTGGCAGTTGGGTGAATCCCACTACTGGGGTCATAACGCCATTATCCGCGTGAAGCCGTTCATTGAGCACTGTGCGCTGGCGCCGCTGCCAGGTGAAGGTTCATTCGCCGGTTCGATCCTGTCCCACGATTTCGTGGAAGCGGCGCTGATGCGTCGTGCAGGGTGGGGCGTATGGATTGCCTATGACTTGCCAGGTTCGTATGAAGAGCTGCCGCCAAACCTGCTGGACGAACTGAAACGTGACCGTCGCTGGTGTCACGGGAACCTGATGAACTTCCGTCTGTTCCTCGTGAAAGGCATGCACCCGGTACACCGTGCGGTGTTCCTGACTGGCGTAATGTCATACCTGTCTGCGCCGCTGTGGTTTATGTTCCTTGCGTTGTCGACGGCGCTCCAGGTGGTGCATGCGCTTACCGAGCCGCAGTACTTCCTTCAGCCGCGTCAGCTGTTCCCGGTGTGGCCGCAGTGGCGTCCGGAGCTGGCCATCGCGCTGTTTGCGTCCACGATGGTGCTGCTGTTCCTGCCTAAGCTGCTGAGTATCATCCTTATCTGGTGCAAAGGGTCGAAAGAGTTTGGCGGTTTCTTCCGCGTGACCCTTTCCCTGCTGCTGGAAGTATTGTTCTCAGTGCTGCTGGCCCCGGTACGTATGCTGTTCCACACCGTGTTCGTGGTCAGTGCGTTCCTTGGCTGGGAAGTGGTATGGAATTCGCCACAGCGTGATGATGACTCAACCCCATGGGGTGAAGCCTTCATGCGCCACGGTTCTCAACTGCTGCTGGGTCTGGTGTGGGCCGCCGGTATGGCGTGGCTGGACTTGCGTTTCCTGTTCTGGCTGGCACCGATTGTCTTCTCGCTGATCCTGTCGCCGTTCGTGTCGGTGATTTCCAGCCGTTCGACCGTCGGTCTGCGTACCAAACGCTGGAAGCTGTTCCTGATCCCGGAAGAGTATTCCCCGCCGCAGGTTCTTAAAGACACTGACAAGTATGTGGTGTTGAACCGCACTCGTTCGCTGGACAATGGCTTTATGCACGCGGTATTCAACCCGTCGTTTAACGCCCTGGCGACAGCGATGGCGACCGCGCGTCACCGTGACAGTAAAGTGCAAGAAATTGCCCGCGACCGTCACGTTGAGCAGGCGTTGAACGAAACGCCGGACAAACTGAATCGCGACCGCCGCCTGGTGCTGCTGAGCGATCCGGTGACCATGGCGCGCATGCACTACCGCGTGTGGTCTTCGCCGGAGAGATACTCTTCGTGGGTGAACCATTATGCGGAAATCACGCTAAATCCACTGGCGATTAAAGCGAAGTAACTTCCGCTGTAACGTGTTTGAAAATAAAATACCGGTCGATTGACCGGTATTTTTTTAATGAGGTTTTAATGAACAGAAATGCGGTGAGGAGCCTGGCGGTGTGCCTGATGGCGCTCACGTTGAGCGGCTGCGGCAGTATTATCAGTCGGACCATACCGGGCCAGGGGCACGGAAATCAGTACTATCCTGGCGTGCAGTGGGACGTCAGAGATTCCGCATGGCGTTACATTACCATCCTCGATCTGCCGTTCTCGCTGGTCTTTGATACATTGCTGTTACCCATCGACGCGAATCATGGCCCTTACGAGTAACTAGCGCTCATCCCACTCGTCGGCTGCCGTCTGGCCCTCTTCGGTGTCCAGAGGCGGTTCGAGCTGAAATTCGCCCTCATCCCACTCGTGGAGTGTATTTTCTTCAATCCACTCCTGCGTCAGTTCAATCTCATCGAAATCGCCGTCAAAGACGCTCTGCGCACCTTCTCCGCTCACCATCGGCAGGCATTCGCCTTCTTCGCCTTCAGTGGCAAAGAATTCGGCCTGCCACATAATATCGCCATCCTGCAGGATGTATTTCTGTAAGTTGAGCTGCTGAACACTGAGTTCGTCTTCCCCCGGGTTGGGGCTGCTGGCAACGAACTCTTCGCGAGCCGCATCAATAGCTTCATCGAGCGTGGCGTACATAGTCATCTCATTCTCCCTGCGGTTTGACGTGGTTTTCAGGAAAAGAATAGACGAAGTTTCGATTAAGCAAGAACGTCAGATAAAAAATCATCCGGATGGATTAATTCACCGCAGACGAGTCTTCACTTTCATTCTGCACAGCGGCGAGGGCAGCCTGTCGCGTACGGCGCATACTCAGGCCAGTGTAAATGGCGTTGAACATGACCACGCTCGCGGTCACCAGGAACACCGTGCGAAAACCGTAGCTTGCCGAAACCGAGGCGCCAATCAGCGGCCCGGTGACGTTGCCGATATCGCGAAAAGACTGGTTATAGCTGAAAATGCGTCCGGCAATTTGGTTGGTGGAGTTGTACACCAGCAGCGTTTGAACGGCGGGTAGCAGCGCCCCGTCAGCCGCGCCGAGCAGAAAACGCAGCAGGCCAAGTTGCCAGGGGGTTTGCACAAACGACATCGGGATTAACAGCAGAACAGAGATGATCAGTGCCGCAATCAGGATTTTTTCCGGTCCGATTCTGTCGCCCAGTTTGCCCAACCGAGGGGCGCTTATCAGCGCGGCAACGCCTGGTACCGACGCAATCATTCCGCTGATAAACGCGATATTACTGACGTTACCCGCCAGCTCTCGTACATACAGCGTCAAAATGGGGGCGATGGAACCGGTCGCCACCTGGATAATCATGGTGGTGATAAACAGGCTTAATACCAGCTTCGGGCTTTTCAGCGAGGAAAGAACGTCTCTGGCGTGAAGCATCTCTTTTTTCGGCACCGGCTCGAACTGCTCGCGGATCAGTAAAAGCGTCAGCAGGAAGCACAAAAACAGCACGCTGGCAGTCATAAAGAACACCGGACGCAGGCCGTAGGTGTCTGCCATCAGGCCACCCGCTAAAGGGCCAAGCAGCGCACCGCTCACCGCCCCGGTGGAAAGCGTCCCCAGCGCCCAGCCGCTTTTATGGCGAGGGATTTGAGTGGCGATCAGCGCATTGGCGTTTGGCACAAAGCCGCCGAGAAGACCCAATAGCGCGCGCAGAACCAGAAACTGCCAGATATTCTGCGCGAAGCCCATCAGCACCATCACAATCGCCATGCCGAGGGCAGAGCGTAGTAGCATGATTTTTCGACCTTTACGGTCAGCTAACCCACCCCAAAACGGCGAGGCGATAGCGGAAAACAGAAAGGTGATGCTGAATACCAGTCCGGACCACATGTTTAGCGCGCTGTGTCCGGTGACGCCGAGTTGTTCTACGTACAGCGGCAGGAAAGGCATGACCAGACTGAAGGCCGCACCGGTAAGAAAGCAGCCGATCCAGGCGATGGTGAGATTCCGTTTCCAGCTTATGGGGGCATCTGAGGAAAGCATAGGGTTCCGCGTAATGACGCAAGGGTCGATCAAAATGAAGTGATAAGCAGGCTAATTATGCGCTCGCTAAATCATGACTGCAATCAACGACGACGAAACCAGAGAAGAAAAAAGCAGGCCGGGTGACCGCAGGGCCACCCGGCAGGTGAGAGTCAGTAGCGGGAAGGGGTGCCTTCCGGACGCGTTTTGAAACGGCGATGCAGCCACATGTACTGCTCGGGCGCCATCAAAATACATTGTTCAATGACTTTGTTCATCCACGCGGCGGTGGTTTCTGCATCGTCCAGCGGCGGGGCGCATTCTGGCTCGAGAATCACCAACTCATAGCCTTTGCCGCCCGGCTTACGGCGCGGCACGAAAGGCACAATACAGGCCTTTGACATGCGCGTCAGGGTGTATGTCCCGGAAGTGGTTGCCGCTTTGTCGACGCCGAACAGCGGCACAAACACGCTGCCCTGAGGGCCGTAGTCGTGATCGGGCGCGTACCAAATGACTTCACCGTTTTTCAGGGCGCGGATCATGCCTTTCAAATCTTTGCGATCGAGCATGTCTTTATTGGAGCGCATCCGTCCCCAGGTCTGCACCAGGTCGATAACCGGATTATCATTCGGGCGATAAACGCCAATCCCCGGAGACGCGTGCAGGCCAAACATGCGGGCGCCGATTTCTAGCGTCAGAAAGTGAATACCGATAAGTAAAATGCCTTTTTTCTCGGCTTCAAGCGCACGGATATGTTCCACGCCAATGGAATCACTCCAGCGAGCCATCCGTTTGTCGGACCAGAACCACGCCATGCCGGTTTCCATCAAACCCATGCCCACGGACTCAAAATTTTTGACTACCCAGTCATGACGCGTTTTTTCGTCCATATTGGGAAAGCACAGTTCGAGATTGCGATAGGCAATATGGGAGCGTCGTTTCATCAGACGCAGCGAAAGACGGCCCAGCGAAGTACCGAGACGGTAGAGGATCGGATAAGGAAGTTGAACCAGTAGCCACAACAGGCCGACGCCCAGCCAGGTTAACCAGTAACGCGGGTGGAGGAGCGCGGCGGAAAATTTAGGTAAATGCGTCATCTCAGTCCTGTTCTTTCGAGCAATTGATTCTATTATCGCACTTTTTCGGGCTTCGCCCAAATGACCCCAGGCGGAACGTCTGTTATTACAGCAAATGTAGGAAGTGTATCTGTTTGAGGTGAAAAAAAAGTAGCGCAAAATGTGGGGATGTAAATTCGCAGCACATGCTATATGATTCGGGCCGCGAATTTTCTCATAAATGAATGCAGGAACCACACCATGCCAGTGTTGCATAACCGCATCTCGAATGAGCAATTGAAGGCGCAGATGATGGCTGAAACAGAGCCGCGCACGACAATCTCATTCTATAAATATTTCACTATTACCGATCCAAAGGCGACTCGCGATGCGCTGTATCAGGCGTTCATCGGACTCAGCGTGTTTGGCCGCGTCTATCTCGCCCATGAAGGGATTAACGCGCAAATCAGTGTGCCAGAGAGCAAAGTTGACGCTTTCCGTGAGCTGCTGTACGGCTTTGATCCAGCGTTCAACAATCTGCGCCTGAACATTGCGCTGGATGACGACGGTAAATCATTCTGGGTGCTGCGCATGAAAGTGCGTGACCGCATCGTGGCTGACGGCATCGATGACCCGACGTTTGACGCCAGCGACGTGGGTGAATACCTGAAAGCTGCCGAAGTGAATGCAATGCTCGACGATCCCGATGCGGTGTTTATCGACATGCGTAACCACTATGAATATGAAGTGGGGCACTTTGAGAACGCGCTGGAGATCCCCGCAGATACATTCCGCGATCAATTGCCGAAAGCGGTTGAGATGATGGAAGAGTACCGTGACAAGAAAATTGTCATGTACTGCACCGGCGGGATCCGCTGTGAAAAAGCCAGTGCGTTTATGAAGCACAAAGGCTTCAATAAGGTCTGGCACATTGAGGGCGGGATTATTGAATACGCCCGCCGTGCTCGGGAACAAGGCCTGCCGGTGCGTTTTATCGGTAAGAACTTTGTGTTCGACGAACGCATGGGCGAGCGCATTTCAGACGACGTGATCGCGCATTGTCACCAGTGCGGTACGCCGTGCGACAGCCACACTAATTGCCTGAACGACGGCTGCCACCTGCTGTTCATTCAGTGTCCGGCGTGCGCGGAGAAATTCCGCGGTTGTTGCAGCGAGCTGTGCAAGGAAGAGAGCATTCTGCCGGAGGAAGAGCAGCGTCGGCTGCGGGCCGGGCGTGAAAACGGCAACAAGATTTTCAACAAATCGCGCGGTCAGCTGAATACGCGTTTGGGGATCCCTGACCCGGAATAAGTCAATTTCTGACAGCCATCTTCTGAAAGCCCGATAAGCGTAACGCTACCGGGCTTTTTTACGCCCTTTATTGCGCGAAACGTGCGAGGCTAAAAGGCGACAAATCAAACGCAGAAGTTTTGCCCTGTGCAAAATCAGCGGCAATTTCACCCAGTACCGAGGTGAATTTAAAGCCGTGTCCGCTCAGGCCGGAAATCACCAGCGTGTTGTCATGACCGGGCAGGGTGTCGATGATGAAGTCTTCGTCCGGCGAATTGTCGTAGGTACAGGCCGCGCCGTGCAGGCAGCAGCCAATCCCCGGTAGCACGTTACGCAGGAAATTAAAGGCTTCAGAGCCGTCCGTTGCCACTGCACCAAATGGCTTGCGCTGTTCAGGCGAATCAATAACTTGTCCCCCGTTGTGCTTACCGATTTTGAGTTCATTGTCTTCGGCCGGGAAACCGTAATACTGATCACCGTTTGGCAGCTCGCCGGTAAACGCCGGGAAGTTGTTTTTGCGGCTGTAACGTCCATCGGCCTGGTACCAGGCAAACACTTTACGCACCGGCTGAATGGGCAGTTCCGGCAGAAGCCTGGTGGCCCAGGTTCCGGCGCTAACCAACAGACGTTTAGCGGTGTAACTGCCATCGGCGGTTTCAACGGTGACGCCATCCGTGTGATGCGAAACGGCGGTGACAGGGCAATTGAACAGCTGAGCACAACCGGCTTCGCGGGCCAATTCTACCCAGGCTTTGACCGCCAGCTCACTGCGCAGCACGCCGGAAGCCGGTTCAAACAGCCCGACGTAATCCTCCGGCACGCGGATCTCCGGCCAGCGGGCCATCAGTGCCTGGCTGTCCAGTCGCTCAACGTTCAGACCGAACTGACGTGCACTCTGCTCGACGTTGGCGAGGAACGGAGAATGAGCCGGGCCCAGGTTGATGACGCCGGTTTTCTCAAAAATCTCTTCGCCGCTCAGCGTGGCGAGTTCATCCCACAGGGTTTGCGCGCGAAGCACCAGCGGCACATATTTTTCACCCTCGCCGTAGGCATGGCGAATCAGACGCGTATCGCCGTGGTGGCTGCCTTCGTTATGCGGTGGCAGATGAGCGTCGGTCATCAGAACTGACAGCCCTGCGCGGGAAGCGTAATAGCCGGCGGCGGCACCGACAGAGCCACTGCCGATAATTATTAAGTCGTAGTTCATGCGTGTCTCATCTCTGTTCGTTACGCCACAGGCATATTGTCCTGCAACTCGAATTATTTTGGATATAGCAGGGTAATTAATCTGCTAATGCGTGACAAGCCAGAAATAATTAAGGCACCCGATGGGTGCCTGTTACGTGAAATTTTGGCATCAAGCGCTAATGCCTTCGATACTCGTTTTCCTGGAAATCGCCGGATTCAATTTTGGCGATGCCCGCTTCTAAAATAGAAATAAACTGGCGGGCTACATCGGTCGTTAACCATAGCGTTTGACCGATTTCTGCTTCGTTGTGACTCGATAGTGTGGGGTTCTGGTAGTGCAGGCGCAGCATCAGCGCGTCATAGCTGTCTACGGTGCTGATGTCCCATCCGACGAGGGGATGGGTCTGGATGACTTCATTATTCTTTTCCATCATAACCCCTTATTAACGTGTTTAAAGACAACGGTTCGAGGTTCAATGCGTGTTTTCTGAAGCATACTAATTATATCAACAACTATGAAAATATTCGAACTTTCGGGTTAAGAGCAACATTTTTTTCTGGTTCAATCGTTTTTTTGAACAATAAAACGGCAGTTAGTTCGTTATTTTTTAAAAGAATAGTGATGCAATAAGAAAAAGGTTAAAAAAAGCACAAAATGAGATTAAAAAAGCCGGGGCGACCCGGCAAAAATTACATAATGATGGAGCGTTTTTTTAATCGAATCAGGCAGGGTTAAACCAGTCATCCGCGCTTTCCCAGGTTTCCTGGAGAATTTCGCTGATACGGTCTTTGTCTTCTTTAGCGCCGCCGAGAACGGAAAGATTATTGCCCGCGGCGTAGCGCACGCTGACTTGTCCGTTCTGGTCCGGGAATTGATCGAGAATACGACGGGAAAGCTCGCTGGTGAGCGCATCAATAGCGCCTGCGGGCAGGACAGTGGTTCTGGCGATGGTCACTTCAATACGCATAATGTGCCCCCTGTTGAATATACTGGGTATTTATACAGTTTATTTGCGAAGCTTACAACAGGGGACAATCATTTTTTAGCGTTTAACGCTCCAGCTCACGGTTTCACCGGCAAGGAACGGGATCAGCGTGTCGTCGGTCAGGGCGATACTGTCGACAACCTGGCTCTCTTTGCGCTCCAGTTCGATGAAGCTTTCATTGACCGGCAGGCCGTAGAAACGCGGGCCGTTCAGCGAGCAGAAGCCTTCGAAGTGTTGTAAGGCATTCATTTCTTCGAACACCGTGGCATAGCTGCCAAGCGCCGTTGGCGCGTTGAAGCAGCCTGCACAACCGCAACTGGCTTCTTTGCGATGACGCGCATGTGGGGCGGAGTCGGTGCCGAGGAACGCGCGCTCAAAGCCACTGGCAACCAGTTCACGCAGCGCCTGCTGGTGAATATTGCGTTTGAGGATAGGCAGGCAGTACAGGTGAGGGCGCACGCCGCCAACCAGCATGTGGTTGCGGTTAAACATCAGATGCTGCGGGGTAATGGTGGCGGCCAGCAGTTCGTTACCGTCGCGCACGTATTCAGCGGCATCTTTGGTGGTGATATGTTCAAACACCACTTTCAGACCCGGCAGACGCTGGCGCATCGGCTCCATCACCGTTTCGATAAAGCGTGCTTCACGGTCAAAAATGTCGATTTCAGCGTGGGTAACTTCGCCGTGGACCAGCAGCGGCATGCCCAGCTTTTGCATACGTTCCAGTACCGGCATGATCGCATCAATGCTGGTGACGCCGTGGCTGGAGTTGGTGGTCGCATTAGCCGGATACAGCTTGGCGGCGGTAAACACGCCTTCATTGAATCCGCGTTCCAGCTCGTTTGGGTCAAGGGTGTCGGTCAAATAGCAGGTCATCAGCGGGGTAAAGTCATGGCCCGCAGGTACGGCATCAAGAATGCGCTGGCGGTAGCTGATGGCGGCATCAACGGTGGTCACCGGTGGCACCAGGTTTGGCATCACAATCGCCCGGCCATACACTTCACTGGTGTAAGGCACGACGGTTTTCAGCATATCGCCATCGCGCAGATGGATATGCCAGTCGTCGGGACGGCGGATTTTCAGTAGCTGGGATTGTGCTGTCATGGAAGGCTCCGGCTTGTTGAGAAGGGCTATTTTTGCCGGGCACTAAGATTAAACGTAAACGTTTTCCTTTGCACTCCTTTCCGTAAAAAAAACGGGCGCTATTTGCGCCCGCTTCGAGATCATTACCCGATTCGATCAGTCCGTCAGTGGAATGACAATCTCGCCCGGTTTCACTTCAATGCCTTTCGCGTATTTCTTCGCCAGCGCCTCGCCCTGGCTTGCGTCTTCACGCAGAACGTAGGCCGGTTGCTTGTTGAAGTAGCTACGCAGGGACTGGTTCAGATACGGCATCATGGTTTGCACCACCGACTGCATCTTCTCAGGCTCTACTTTCGCATCGACCACTTCCATTTCCTGCAGGAAGATGGCGCCTTTTTCTTTATTAAAGACCGGCAGCGCTTTCAGCTTGAGGTTAATCGTTGCTTTCTGATTACCAAACAGCGAGCTCATATCGAGGTTCGCGACGCCGGTGAGCGTGATTTTATTCGGTTCTTCGCGACCAATGGCGCTGGAGAGGTTAGTCAGCACAATGTGTGCGTCAGCCACGCCTGGCAGGCCAATATCTTTCGAGAAATTGTTTCGCTTTTGCAGCGCCTGATTAATTTCTTGCTCACTCACGGTGTACTGCGTGAGCTGGTTACAGCCTACCAGCAGGACGCTCGCAATAAATGCGGCGACCATAAACAACTTTTTCATGGGTTTCCTTAACATGTTGCTTTTGACTCATCCTGACACAAAGCAGCATGCCCTGTCAGCCTAATGCGCACCAGCAGAATCCGCTGAATTGTTACTACACATAACATCAGGCGCCGGGTTCGACCATCCCGGTTGTCGCGCGTTTAGTACTGAACTGCCACCATAGCGCCAGAAACGTGATGAAGCCAATCGCACCGAACATCACCCACGGCAGTTCCGGCTGGTTGAGCGCTTTGCCCGCATCGAACAGCCAGCCTCCACCCGCGTAACCGAGCGCGCCGCCGAAGGCAAGTCCCAGACGGCTGAAACCCATATAGCTGCCGCGTGCGCGCGGATTTGCCAGTTGGGCGCTCAGGGTTTCGCGAGCCGGTTCGGCAATAATGGAGCCGATATAAAACACGCAAATCAGGGTGAACAGCTGCTGTAAATTGGCGGATAGGCCAATCGGTAGCATCGCCACGGTCATAATCAGCAGTCCGGCCATCAGACGGTGTTCGAGGCGAAAACGCTTTTCGCTCCAGCGCGCAATCGGGTAGAGCAGCGTCAGTGACAGCGTAGCTTCGATGGCGTACATCCATTTCACTGCGGCAGGGGAACCGGCAATATCGTTCACCATGATCGGCAACATCAGCATCACCTGCACCGCCAGCATGTAATAGCCGGTCAGCGTCAGGACATAGGTAACAAACCGTTTGTCACTTAACACCCGCGCCATACCTTCGCGCACCGGTGTTTTCACCGTCGACAGTTTCCACGCCGGAAGATACCAGGCGTTAAATGCGGCGCAGAGGATGAACAGCACCGCACCGACGCTGCACACCAGACGGAAATCGTATTGCAGCAGCCAACTGCCAAGCAGCGCGCCAATTACCGCTCCGGCACTGTCTTGCATCATCAGCAGCGAGAAAAAACGCCCGCGCTGATGTGGACGCACCAGTTTGACGACCAGCGCCGCACGCGGTGGGTCGAACAGCGTGCCGCCGAGGCCGGAAAGTATGCAGGAGAGCCACAGCATCCACGGCTCATGTGCGATGGCCATGGCGATGAAGCCTGCGGCGCGCATCAGCATGCCGGTGACGATCATCGGTTTGGCGCCGAAGCGGTCGGCGATAGCACCGCCAAAAATGCCTAAACCTTGCTGAACGAGCTGGCGCAGCCCAAGGGCAATGCCGACCATCAGCGCGGCCCAACCCATCTGGTCGACAAAACGAATGGAAATTAACGGGAAAACGACAAAAAAGCCGAGGACAACCAGCATGTTATCGACAAGCAGGAAATATTTGCCCAGGCTGCGAGCCTGTGAGATGCGCGATGACATTTCCCCTCCAGGGGAATGAAACGGTGAGAGGCTACCATTCTACCGTCTGAACGCTGATTTTTAGGGGCTGCGGGCAACAATATTTTTTTATCAAAAGACTATTTTGATAGAGTTTATTTATCGAAAAGCGGAAGTGCCTCAGAAAAACGTATGTCGCTGTTTTCACAAGGTGGCGACAGGCAGGTATAGTGAAGGTAATGGCGGTTTGAAGGAGTGGGGGAAGATGTTTGGCTATCGCAGTAACGTGCCGAAAGTGCGCTTAACAACAGACCGTCTTGTGGTGCGTCTGGTCCATGACCGCGACGCCTGGCGGCTCGCCGATTATTACGCGGAAAATAAAACGTTCCTGAAGCCCTGGGAACCGGTCCGTGACGACAGTCATTGCTATCCTTCAGGCTGGCAGGCGCGCTTGTCGATGATCAGCGAGTTTCACAAGCAGGGTTCCGCGTTTTACTTTGTGTTGCTTGACCCGGAAGAAAAAGAAATCGTCGGCGTGGCCAACTTTTCCAACGTGGTGCGCGGGTCGTTTCATGCCTGTTATCTGGGCTATTCCATTGGCGAAAAATGGCAGGGGCAGGGGCTGATGTACGAAGCGCTGTCGTCCGCCATTCGCTACATGCAGCGCACCCAGCATATACACCGCATTATGGCCAACTATATGCCGCACAATCAGCGCAGCGGCGCGCTACTGGCCAAACTCGGATTTGAAAAAGAAGGATTCGCCAAAGACTATCTGCTGATTGACGGTCAGTGGCGGGACCACGTTCTGACGGCGCTCACCACACGCGAGTGGACGGCGGGTCGATAAGGAGAAATCATGAAGTATCAGTTAACGGCGCTTGAAGCGCGTGTGATTGGCTGCCTGCTGGAAAAGCAGGTCACCACGCCGGAACAGTATCCGTTGTCGGTCAACGCCGTCACCCTGGCCTGCAATCAGAAAAGTAACCGCGAGCCGGTGATGACGCTCAGCGAAAATGAGGTTCAGGATTTACTCGATCAACTGGTGAAACGCCATTATCTCCGCACCGTCAGCGGGTTTGGTAACCGGGTGACCAAATACGAACAGCGATTCTGCAATTCCGAATTTGGCGATTTGAAGCTCAGCAGCGCGGAAGTGGCGCTGGTGACCACGCTGCTGCTGCGCGGCGCGCAGACGCCGGGCGAACTGCGCAGTCGCGGCCAGCGGATGCATGAATTTGCGGACATGGCCGAAGTCGAAAACGCGCTGGAAAATCTGAGCAATCGTGAAGACGGGCCGTTTGTAGCGCGTTTACCGCGCGAACCGGGCAAGCGCGAGCAGCGTTTTATGCATCTGTTTAGCGGTGATATTGAACATGCTACTGTCACCGCAGAGACCGCCATGCCGGAGACCAATAGCCTGGTGGCGCGCGTAGACGCGCTGGAGAGTGAAGTTGAAGAGCTCAAGCAGCGCCTCGATTCCTTACTGGCACATCTGGGAGATTAAGCGTGACCGCGAAACTTCGAATTGGCGTGGTGGGTCTCGGGGGCATCGCGCAGAAAGCGTGGCTGCCGGTGGTCAGCGCCGCAACAAACTGGACGCTGCAGGCGGCCTGGTCGCCGGGACGTGAAAAAGCGCAGCGCGTGAGTGTAACGTACCGCGTTCCGCTGGCGGATTCGCTGGCGCACCTTGCGTCCCAGTGCGATGCGGTATTTGTGCACAGCTCAACCGCCACGCATTATGCGGTGGTCAGCGAACTGCTGAACGCAGGGGTTCACGTCTGCGTCGATAAACCGCTGGCGGATAAACTTAGCGATGCGATACGCCTGATTGAACTGGCCGAGAAGAAAAAGTTAACGCTGATGGTCGGTTTTAACCGTCGTTTTTCGCCGCTGTATCAGGAGCTAAAAGCTAATCTGGCCGATGGCGCATCGCTGCGGATGGACAAACACCGGACCAACAGCGTCGGGCCAAACGATCTGCGATTCACTTTGCTGGATGATTATCTGCATGTGGTGGATACCGCGTTATGGCTGGCGGGCGGAAATCCGCAGCTGAGCGGCGGTTTACTGCAAACCACTGAACAGGGTGAAATGCTGTACGCCGAGCACCATTTCAGCCTGCCGCAGATGCAAATTACCACCAGTATGCATCGCCGGGCGGGCAGCCAGCGTGAGTGGGTCCAGGCCGTGACCGACAGCGGCCTTATCGACATTACCGATATGCGCGACTGGCGGGAAGAGCGGGGTGCTGGCGTGATTGTCCGTCCTGCATCCGGCTGGCAAACCACGCTCGAACAGCGCGGTTTTGCGGGCTGTGCGCATCACTTTATCGAATGCGTGCAAAATCAGACGGTTCCACAAACTGCTGGCGAGCAGGCGATTGCCGCCCAGCGTATTGTCGAAAAGCTGTGGCAGGAAGCAATAAGTGAGTAAGAGGCTGTAACAACTGCCAGTAGTAATTACGGCTAATCCAGGTAGACTATCGCCACTTTCCAACGCCTGTTTCGCTTACAGGCGTTTTTGATCCAGGGTTGTGGAATAACACGTTAATGAACCTATTAAAATCGCTGGCGGCCGTCAGCTCAATGACCATGTTTTCTCGCGTGCTGGGCTTTGCGCGCGATGCCATTGTGGCAAGGGTTTTTGGGGCGGGAGTCGCGACGGATGCCTTTTTTGTGGCGTTCAAACTGCCAAACCTGCTGCGCCGTATCTTTGCGGAAGGCGCGTTTTCACAGGCGTTTGTGCCGATTCTGGCGGAATACAAAAGTAAGCAGGGCGAAGATGCGACCCGCGTTTTTGTCTCGTATGTCTCCGGATTGTTAACCCTCGCGCTGGCGGTGGTGACCGTTGTCGGGATGCTCGCCGCACCGTGGGTGATAACCCTGACCGCCCCTGGTTTTGCCAATACGCCGGATAAGTTTGCCTTAACCAGCCAGCTGCTGCGCATTACCTTCCCGTATATTCTGCTTATCTCGCTGGCGTCGCTGGTGGGGGCGATTCTGAACACCTGGAACCGCTTCTCGGTTCCAGCCTTTGCACCGACGTTCCTGAACGTCAGCATGATCGGTTTTGCGCTGTTTGCCGCGCCGTATTTCAATCCACCGGTGCTGGCGCTGGCATGGGCGGTCACCGTTGGCGGCGTACTGCAGTTGTTCTATCAGCTGCCGCATCTGAAAAAAATCGGCATGCTGGTGCTGCCGCGCATTAACCTGAAAGATGCCGGTTCTCTGCGCGTCGTAAAGCAAATGGGTCCGGCTATCCTTGGGGTTTCCGTCAGCCAGATTTCACTGATCATCAATACCATTTTCGCCTCGTTCCTGGCCTCAGGATCGGTATCGTGGATGTACTACGCTGACCGTCTGATGGAGTTCCCGTCCGGCGTGCTGGGCGTGGCGCTTGGCACGATCCTGCTGCCGTCGCTCTCCAAAAGTTTTGCCAGCGGCAACCACCAGGAATACAACCGCCTGATGGACTGGGGCCTGCGCCTGTGTTTCCTGCTGGCGGTCCCGAGCGCGGTAGCCCTGGGCATTCTGGCCAAACCGCTCACCGTGGCGCTGTTCCAGTACGGTAAATTCACCGCCTTTGATGCGTCGATGACCCAGCGTGCGCTGGTGGCCTATTCCGTTGGTCTGGTGGGACTGATTGTGCTGAAAGTACTGGCGCCGGGCTTCTATTCCCGTCAGAACATCAAAACGCCGGTCAAGATTGCGATCGTTACGCTTATCATGACGCAGCTGATGAACCTGGCGTTTATCGGCCCGCTGAAACACGCCGGTCTTTCGCTCTCTATTGGTCTGGCGGCATGCCTGAATGCCAGCCTGCTGTACTGGCAGTTGCGTAAGCAAAAAATCTTCACCCCAGAACCGGGCTGGGGCCGTTTTCTGACCCGTCTGATTGTTGCAGTGGTGGTGATGGCTGCCGCGCTGCTGGGCATGATGTACATCATGCCTGAGTGGTCCCAGGGCACGATGCCGTTCCGCATTATGCGTCTGATGATTGTGGTCGTGGCGGGTATCGCGGCGTATTTCGCAACGTTGCTGGTGCTGGGTTTCAGAGTGAAAGAGTTTGCGCGCCGTACGGTGTAAGCACCTGGCGTGAGTCGCTCATCATTGGGAATCGTTACAACAAACCGCAGGGCATTGACCGGGATTCACGGCAATGCCACCTGCTGTTTAAGACGGGAAGATTAAACGGAGAATTTCTTGCCACCGCGTGGGGTAGACGAGGTTTGACCATCTTTGCCGTACAGCGTCGGTTCCTGATGCGGTTTTAGCACCTGCAACGCCTGCTGGTTACGCTCAATCTGGCCTTCCAGCAGCCAGCCGTTGTGCTGATTGAGGTCGCGCAAATGCTGGGTTTTTTCGGTAATAGTCTGCCAGCGTTCCGCGACGTCATCATTGGCACAGCGCTGCGCTTCCTGCTCCAGGCGGCGCTGTTTTTCCAGATAATCCAGTGTTGCCAGCAATGAACTTTTCTCTTCGGTAATTCGCTGCAGGGCGCTGCTATTTACGCTGCCCGCGGAGAGCTGTTGCTGTTCGGCATCCATCACCTCTTTCAGCGAGTTCAGGATGACTGTCATATGATCCAGTATTTCTGACAGACGACTCATTCTGTTATTTACTCTGCTGCAGCCAGCTCTGGGTATCCGAAATCAGCGAATCGGCAATTTTGCCGGTATCCATTTTCAGCTCACCGTTACGGATAGCGGTTTTCATAGCGTCGACGCGTTCCATATTGATGTCGCTGTTGCGCGGTTGCATCAGGCTCGATTGCGCTTCGCTCAGCGTCACGTTAGTGCTGTTCGCCGTCGACGATTTATCCAGACGGGCTTTCTGCGCCTGGGCTTCATTCGGCTCACGCGGCTGGACGGCGTTAACGGGCTTCAGGGGCGATGTACGATCAATGCTCATTGTCCTGTCCTCATCGAGGTTTCGTGGCGTTACTGCCTGCCATCATCACTTGTTGATTATTTATCGGCAGTATTCTCAGATTCTTTAAAAAGATTATAGGTTAATCAGAATATTCCCATCCGAATCCACCTGACCGCTCACCACCTGGCCTGACGGCATTCTCACGCGAGCGTTTTGGGCGACGGCGGCATTGTTCAACGCCTGGCCTTCACCATTGACGCTAAAGCCATCGCCACTGGCAATGACCTGTACTTTTTGTCCGGCTTTTACGCGCCATGACTGGCGTAACATCGATAGCTGGATCGCCTGTCCCGGCGCCAAATCGCGCATTGTCACCGCGTCCTGCGCCTGGTTTATATCAAGCATGGTACGCGGCGGCAACTGATCCAGACGCCCCCGTTTCAGCGTGACGCTGCCGGGTTGCAGCACCGAGCCGCGTGGCACAGACTGCGCGGCCACCACATAATTCCCCGTCGCTTCGACCATCACCTGAATGTATTTTTTTTCCGTTGCGCACTGGGCCACAACAGTCTGATTTCCCCACAGACGTGCGTTGCCCATCACGGAAAACGCAGGCTGCTCACACTGCGGCAGCTGCGTATCAGGGCTGCGCACGTTAACCACCACGGAATCGCTGAAGCCAGCAAGACGGTGGCTGAAAAAATCTGTCAGCTGTTGGGTGAGGTTCTGCGCCATGGCCGCCGGGCTCAGAAGCGCAAACACCAGCGTGAGAGTGCTTTTCAGGTTTTGCATGGCTAACTCCGGTCTGTCAGGGAATAGCCGAATTTTACCTGTCAACGAAGAACATCAACGCAACAAATAGCGATGCATTTTGCTTTTATTCCGACGATGGCGGCCCAAAATTGGGATTAATCTGAACGCTGAATGAACTATTGCCATCAGCGGAGGAGACATGCTCGATAAACTCGACGCCGCGCTACGTTTTCAACAGGAAGCGTTGAACCTGCGCGCCCAGCGTCAGGAAATCCTGGCCTCGAACATTGCTAACGCCGATACTCCAGGGTATCAGGCGCGCGATGTCGATTTTGCGTCAGAACTGAAAAAAGTGATGGGAAGCGGGCGCGCGGAAACCAGCAGCGTGTCACTCACGCTGACCTCCGAACGCCATATTCCAGCCCAGGCGATGTCCGCCCCTTCTGTAGACCTGATGTATCGGGTACCTGATCAGCCATCAATGGACGGTAACACCGTCGATATGGACCGGGAGCGCACGCAATTCGCCGATAACAGCCTGCAATACCAGACCGGTTTGACGGTGTTGGGTGGGCAAATCCGCAGCATGATGACCGTGCTACAGGGGAACTAATTCATGGCTCTACTGAATATTTTTGACGTTGCCGGTTCGGCGTTGACGGCGCAGTCCAAGCGCCTGAACGTTGCCGCCAGTAACCTCGCCAACGCCGACAGCGTCACCGGCCCGGACGGTCAACCGTACCGCGCCAAACAGGTGGTGTTCCAGGTTGATGCGCCAACAGGGGCAGCCACCGGCGGCGTAAAAGTGGCCGATGTGGTGGAAAGTCAGGACCCGTTCAAGCTGGTATACCAGCCGGGCAATCCGCTGGCGGATGCTAAAGGTTACGTGAAGATGCCGAACGTCGATGTGGTCGAGGAAATGGTCAACACCATGTCCGCTTCCCGCAGCTACCAGGCCAACGTTGAAGTACTCAACACCGTCAAGAGCATGATGCTCAAAACGCTGACCCTCGGTCAGTAACGGAGATAACGATGTCTATTGCCGTGAATGTAAATGACCCGACCAGCACGGGCGCAACCACTACAGCGACCAGTGGCAGTCTGACGACCAGTAATGCGTCGGACCTGCAAAGCAGCTTCCTGACGCTGCTGGTGGCTCAGCTGAAAAACCAGGACCCGACCAATCCAATGGACAACAGTCAGTTGACGTCTCAGCTGGCGCAGATAAGCACCGTTAGCGGAATTGAGAAACTTAACACCACGCTCGGCTCTATTTCCGGACAGATTGATAACAGCCAGTCATTACAGGCCACCTCGCTGATTGGTCACGGGGTGATGATCCCAGGCTCCGTGGTGCTTGCAGGCTCGGATACCGACGGCAATGCCAGCACTACGCCGTTTGGCGTTGAGCTGACTCAGGCCGCCGACAAAGCCACCGCGACCGTCACTGACGCCAGCGGCAAAGTGATCCGCACGATGGATCTCGGCAGCCTCACCGCGGGCGTTCACACCTTTACCTGGGACGGTACCGCCGCCGACGGCTCTACCGTCCCGGACGGCGCTTATAACGTCTCGATTGCCGCCAGCACCAACGGCACGCAGCTGGTGGCTCAGCCACTTAAGTTCGCGCTGGTGCAAGGGGTTACGAAGGGAAGCAGCGGTAATCTGCTGGATCTCGGAACGTATGGCACCACCACGCTCGACGAAGTTCGTCAGATTATTTAAGCCTTCAACCTAATCAGGAGTTAAGACATGGCCTTTTCTCAAGCGGTCAGCGGCCTGAACGCTGCCTCCACCAACCTCGACGTGATTGGCAACAACATTGCCAACTCCGCGACCTACGGCTTTAAAGCCGGAACCGCCTCGTTCGCCGATATGTTTGCCGGTTCTAAAGTCGGCCTCGGCGTCAAAGTTGCGGGTATCACCCAGGACTTTAACGACGGTACCACCACCAGTACCGGACGTGCACTCGACGTTGCGATTAGCCAGAACGGCTTCTTCCGTATGACCGACGCCAACGGCTCCGTGTACTACAGCCGTAACGGCCAGTTTAAGCTGGATGAAAACCGTAACCTGGTGAACATGCAAGGCCTGCAGTTGACCGGCTATCCGGCGACCGGTACGCCGCCGACCATCCAGCAGGGTGCGAATCCGGTTGGCTTAAGCATTCCGAACACCCTGATGGCGGCGAAAGCGACCTCTACGGCGGCAATGCAAATCAACCTGAACTCCACCGATGCGGTCCCGGCCAAATCGCCGTTCGATGCCACCGACGCGGATACCTACAACAAGAAAGGCACCGTGACGGTGTTCGACAGTCTGGGTAACTTCCACGACATGAACATCTATTACGTCAAAAACAGCGCCAATAACTGGGATGTTTACACCCAGGATTCGAGCGTGGCCGCTGCGGCTGGGGGGGAGAAACCGCAGGCGCAGATGCAATTCAATAATAACGGGACGCTGGAAGGCGTTGCGAAATACAACGCGGCTGGTGAGTTGCAGCCATTGGTCCCGGGTGCACAGCCTGAGATTACCCTCAACCTGGCTTCCCTGAACGGTTCCGCTGCCAGCACCTTCGACCTGAGCTTCCTGAATTCCATGCAGCAGAACACCGGGTCGAACGATATCGTCGCTACCAACCAGAACGGCTACAAGCCGGGCAACCTGGTGAGCTATCAGATTAACGACGACGGCACCGTGGTCGGGAACTACTCCAACGAGCAAAACCAGCTGCTGGGCCAAATCACGCTGGCGAACTTCGCCAACAACGAAGGTCTGCAATCTGAAGGCGATAACGTCTGGTCAGCGACGCAGTCTTCCGGCGTGGCGCTGCTCGGCACCGCAGGCACCGGTAATTTCGGCACCCTGACCAACGGCGCGCTGGAAGCATCCAACGTCGATCTGAGTAAAGAACTGGTGAACATGATTGTCGCGCAGCGTAACTATCAGTCGAACGCGCAGACCATCAAAACCCAGGATCAGATCCTCAACACCCTGGTTAACCTGCGCTAAGCGCCTGACGGGACGGCTTCATGGATCACGCAATATATACCGCGATGGGCGCGGCCAGCCAGACGATGGAAATGCAGGGCGTTACCGCGAGCAACCTCGCAAACACCTCCACGCCGGGCTTTCGCGCACAGCTGACCGCACTGCGCGCCGTGCCGGTCAATGGCGAAACCTTCCAGACCCGAACCCTGGTGACTGGCTCCACGCCGGGCGCCGACATGACGCCAGGTCAGCTTGACTACACCGCCCGTCCTTTGGATGTGGCCTTGCAGCAGGATGGCTGGCTGGCGGTGCAGGGCGCGGACGGTACGGAAGGCTACACCCGCAACGGTAACATTCAGGTGACGCCTGGCGGTCAGTTGACCATTCAGGGCAATCCGGTGATTGGCGACGGCGGCGGTCCGGTGATGGTGCCGGAAGGTTCTCAGGTCACCATCGCAACGGACGGCACCATTTCGGCGCTGAACCCAGGCGACCCGGCGAACACCATTTCACCTGTCGGCAAATTAAAGCTGGTGAAAGCCGCCAATACCGAAGTGATTCGTGGTGACGATGGCATGTTCCGCTTAACGGCGGCCGCCCAGGCCACCCGCGGGCCGGTCCTACAGTCTGATCCGACAATCACTCTGCAATCCGGCGTGCTGGAAGGCAGTAACGTCAAACCGGTGGCGGCGATGGCTGACATGATTGCCAGCTCCCGACGTTTTGAGATGCAGATGAAGGTCATTAGCAGCGTGGATGATAACGCGTCTAAGGCTAACCAATTGCTTTCAATGAGCTAACAACAGGATACCTATGATCAGTTCATTATGGATTGCTAAAACCGGCCTCGATGCCCAGCAAACCAACATGGACGTTATCGCCAACAACCTGGCGAACGTCAGCACCAACGGTTTCAAGCGTCAGCGTGCGGTCTTTGAAGACCTGCTTTACCAGACCGTTCGTCAACCGGGGGCGCAATCGTCCGAGCAGACCACGCTGCCTTCTGGCCTGCAAATCGGGACCGGTGTTCGTCCGGTAGCGACCGAGCGTATTCACACTCAGGGCAACCTGTCGCAGACCGACAACAGCAAAGACGTCGCCATCAAAGGTGAAGGCTTCTTCCAGGTGCTGCTGCCGGACGGCACGTCGGCTTACACCCGTGACGGTTCGTTCCAGGTTGATCAGAACGGCCAACTGGTGACCGCTGGCGGATTCCCGGTACAGCCCGCGATAACCATCCCGGCTAACACTCTGAGCATCACTATCGGGCGTGATGGCGTGGTGAGCGTGACGCAGCAAGGGCAAACCAACCCGGTGCAGGTTGGCCAGCTGAACCTGACCACCTTCATGAACGATGCGGGTCTGGAAAGCATGGGTGAAAACCTCTACACCGAAACCCAGGCTTCTGGCGCGCCGAACGACAGCACACCGGGCCTGAACGGTGCGGGCCTGCTGTACCAGGGTTATGTCGAAACCTCGAACGTCAACGTGGCGGAAGAGCTGGTCAACATGATTCAGGTGCAGCGCGCGTATGAGATCAACAGCAAGGCGGTGTCGACCACCGACCAGATGCTGCAGAAACTCACCCAGCTGTAAGACGTGACCGGTGCAGATTCCCTGCACCGGATTTTTGATTCAGAAGATAAAAAGCAATGCAAAAAACCTCAGCGTTTCGTTATCCGCTTTTCGTGGTCCTGGCCCTGACACAGTCCGGATGCGCATTGATTCCCTCCAAACCGCTGGTGGAAGGGGCGACAACCGCACAGCCTGTTCCTGGCCCGGTGCCGGTGGTCAATGGCTCGATTTTCCAGAGCGCACAGCCGATTAACTACGGCTATCAGCCACTGTTCGAAGACCGACGCCCGCGCAATATTGGCGACACGCTGACCATCCAGCTGCAAGAAAATGTCAGCGCATCCAAGAGCTCGTCGGCGAATGCCAGCCGCGATGGCAAAACCAATTTCGGCTTCGACACCGTGCCGCGTTATCTGCAGGGCCTGTTTGGCAATGCGCGCGCCGATGTGGACGCCTCAGGCGGCAACTCCTTTAACGGTAAAGGCGGCGCCAACGCCAGCAACACCTTCAGTGGAACGCTGACGGTCACCGTCGATCAGGTGCTGGCCAACGGTAACCTGCACGTGGTGGGCGAGAAACAAATCGCCATTAATCAGGGTACCGAATTCATTCGTTTCTCTGGCGTCGTGAATCCACGCACCATCAGCGGCAGCAACACCGTACCGTCGACCCAGGTGGCTGACGCCCGCATTGAGTACGTCGGTAACGGCTACATCAATGAAGCGCAGAACATGGGCTGGCTGCAGCGCTTCTTCCTTAACTTATCGCCGATGTAACGAGGTGAATTATGTTTAAAACTCTGGTTGGCATTGCTCTGGTCCTGCTGGCGGGTTTCGCCCAGGCCGATCGCATTCGCGACCTCACCAGCGTACAGGGCGTGCGGCAGAACTCATTGATAGGCTACGGTCTGGTCGTTGGTCTGGACGGGACGGGTGACCAGACCACCCAGACGCCATTCACCACCCAAACCCTGAACAACATGTTGTCGCAGCTCGGGATAACCGTCCCGGCGGGCACCAACATGCAGCTGAAAAACGTGGCAGCGGTGATGGTCACCGCGCAGCTTCCGGCCTTTGGTCGTCAGGGGCAGAACATTGACGTCGTTGTATCGTCGATGGGTAACGCCAAAAGTCTGCGCGGTGGCACGCTGCTGATGACGCCGTTAAAAGGTGTCGACAGTCAGGTTTATGCCTTAGCGCAGGGCAACATTCTGGTCGGCGGCGCAGGTGCTTCCGCGGGGGGCAGCAGCGTGCAGGTGAACCAGCTTAACGGCGGGCGTATCACCAACGGTGCAACCATCGAACGTGAATTGCCGAGCCAGTTCGGCGCGGGCAATACCATTAACCTGCAACTGAATGAAGATGATTTCGGCATGGCGCAGCAGATTGCTGACACCATTAACCGTCGAGGCGGCTATGGTAATGCGACGGCGCTGGATGCGCGTACCGTTCAAATCCAGGCTTCAAGCGGAGGCAGCAATCAGGTGCGGATGCTGGCAGATATTCAAAACCTTGACGTGAACGTCACGCCGCAGGATGCGAAAGTTATCATCAACTCCCGTACCGGTTCGGTGGTTATGAATCGCGAAGTGACCCTCGACAACTGTGCCGTGGCGCAGGGCAATCTGTCGGTAACGGTGAATCGTTCAGCGCAAGTCAGCCAGCCGGATACGCCTTTTGCCGGTGGTTCAACGGTGGTGACGCCGCAGACGCAAATCGACCTGCGTCAGAGCGGGGGGGCGATGCAGAGCATTCGTTCCAGCGCCAACCTGAACAACGTCGTTCGCGCGCTGAACACGCTGGGGGCTTCGCCGCTGGAGCTGATGTCGATTCTCCAGTCGATGCAAACCGCAGGCTGCCTGCGTGCCAAAGTGGAAATTATCTAATGCCTGGCGACAGCAAACTGATGAGCAGCGCGGCCTGGGACGCGCAATCGCTGAACGAGCTGAAAATCAGTGCCGGGAAAGACCCGCAGGCGAACGTAAAGCCTGTGGCCCGGCAGGTCGAAGGCATGTTCGTACAGATGATGCTGAAAAGTATGCGTGACGCGCTGCCCAAAGACGGCTTATTCAGCAGCGACCAGTCGCGTCTTTACACCAGTATGTACGATCAGCAAATTGCCCAGCAGATGACGGCGGGCAAAGGGTTAGGGCTGGCAGATGAGATGGTCAAACAGATGACCGCGAATCAGGGCGGGCCAAAAGAGTTGCCAGCCCAGGTGCCGCTCAAGTTTGATCTCGACACCGTCACCAGCTATCAGAACTCGGCGCTGACGCAGATGGTACGCAAGGCCTTGCCAAAAGCGCCAGATGCCTCAGATGCCGCCGATGTGCCCGGCGACAGTCACGACTTCCTGGCGCAGCTTTCCCTTCCGGCGAAGCTTGCCAGTGAGCAGAGCGGCATTCCGCACCACCTGATCCTCGCCCAGGCGGCGCTGGAATCAGGCTGGGGCCAGCGGCAGATCCGCCGTGAAAACGGTGAGCCAAGCTTTAACCTGTTCGGGGTAAAGGCTTCCTCTGACTGGAAGGGCAAAGTCACCGAAATCACTACCACGGAATATGAGAACGGGGAGATGAAAAAGGTGAAAGCCCGTTTCCGCGTCTATACCTCGTATCTTGAAGCGTTGTCCGACTATGTTGGCCTGTTAACGCGTAACCCGCGCTATGCCGCCGTGACCTCAGCTGCGACGCCGGAGCAGGGCGCACAGGCGCTACAGAAGGCCGGTTACGCCACCGACCCGAACTATGCCCGCAAGCTGACCGGGATGATCCAACAGCTGAAATCGATGAGCGAGAAGGTGGGCAAGGCTTACAGCAACGATATCGAAAATCTGTTCTGAAACGTCTCAAGTTCAGCCGATCGGTGCCGATAATTCAGGTCAGGACTCGTGTCTAAAAGAATAAAGGAACCTCCATGTCCAGTTTAATGAATAGCGCAATGAGTGGGCTCGGTGCGGCTCAGGCGGCACTGAACACCGTCAGTAATAACATTGCCAGTTATAACGTGTCCGGCTATACCCGCCAGACGACGGTCCTCTCTGCGGCGAACAGCACGCTGGGCGCGGGCGGTTGGGTGGGCAATGGAGTCACGGTCTCCGGCGTACAGCGCGAGTACAACGCTTTTATCACCAATCAGCTGAATGCGGCGCAAAACCAGAGCAGCGGCCTGACCACGCGCTACCAGCAGATGTCGAAAATCGATGATTTGATGTCCGATACCACTAACTCGATTTCCGCCACACTGCAGGATTTCTTCACCAGCCTGCAAACCCTGGTGAGCAACGCCGAAGATCCGGCTGCGCGTCAGGCGGTGTTAGGTAAAGCCCAGGGGCTGGTCAATCAGTTTAAGACTACCGATCAGTATCTGCGTGACCAGGATAAACAGGTCAACGGCGCGATTGCATCAACCGTTTCGCAGATCAATAACTACTCGCAGCAGATTGCGACGCTGAACGATAAAATTTCCAAACTGACCGGCGTCGGCGCGGGAGCTTCACCGAATGACCTGCTCGATCAGCGCGATCAGCTTGTTAGCCAACTGAACCAGCTGGTGGGTGTGGAAGTGAACGTGCAGGACGGCGGCACGTACAACATCACCATGGCCAACGGTTACAACCTGGTGCAGGGCAGCAACGCCCGTCAGCTGGCCGCAGTGCCAAGCAGCGCCGATCCTTCGCGGACCACCGTCGCTTACGTGGATAACGTGGCGGGTAATGTCGAAATCCCGGAAAAATTGCTGACCAGTGGTTCACTCGGCGGTTTGCTGACTTTCCGTTCTCAGGATCTGGACCAGACCCGTAACAGCCTGAACCAGATGGCGCTGGCGTTTGCTGATGCGTTTAACCAGCAAAATGCGAAAGGCATCTATACCGATGCCCAGGGCAACACCCATGATGGCGGAAAGTTCTTCAATATTGGCGGCCCAACGGCGTTGAGTAATACCAAAAACACCGGGTCTGCGAGCCTCGGCGTGACCATGACCGACAGCACACAGGTGCAGGCCAGCGACTATAAGGTGAGCTACGACGGCACAAAGTGGAATGTCACCCGCTTGTCAGACAACACCAATGTAACCACCACGACCGGAAGCGATGGCAGCCTGCAATTCGACGGTTTAAGTGTGAAGATAAGCAGTGGCACCGTTCAGGCTAATGACAGCTTTACCGTTAAACCGGTCGCCAATGCCATCGTTAATATGAGCATGGCACTGACCGATGCCAGCCAGATAGCGATGGGTGTCAATGATGGCGAGACCGGTGAGAGCGATAACCGCAACGGACAGGCGCTGCTGGACTTGCAAAATAGCAAACTGGTCGGCGGCAATAAAACCGTCAACGACGCTTACGCCTCTCTGGTCAGTGATGTGGGGAACAAAACCTCGACGCTCGAAACCAGCAGCACCACCCAGGGCAACGTTGTGACCCAACTGACCAAGCAGCAGCAATCTATTTCCGGCGTAAACCTCGATGAAGAGTACGGCAACCTGCAACTGTATCAACAGTACTATCTGGCCAACGCCCAGGTAATGCAGACCGCCAGCACGCTTTTCGACGCGCTGATTAATATTCGCTAAGGAGCCGTGACCGATGCGTATTAGTACCTTAATGATGTATCAGCAGACGATGGGCGGCATTACTAACTCCCAGTCTTCATGGCTGAAATATGGCGAACAGATGTCCACCGGCCTGCGCGTTAACCGTCCGTCAGATGACCCAATCGCCGCGTCGCAGGCGGTTGTGCTATCTCAGGCGCAGTCCCAGACCAGCCAGTTTGCGTCAGCCCGTAGCTTTGCCACCCAACGTGTTTCGCAGGAAGAAAACACGCTGTCGTCGGTGACGTCGTCGATTCAGGCTGCGCAGGAAAAAATCGTTTATGCCGGCAACGGCACGTTGAGTGACGATGACCGCGCCTCGCTGGCGACCGATTTACAGGGTATCCGCGACCAACTGATGAACCTGGCCAATAGCCAGGACGGTAATGGCCGTTATATGTTTGCCGGTTACAAGACGGATACCGCGCCGTTCGATGCCACCACCGGCACGTACGCAGGCGGCACCACGAACGTTGAACAGAAGGTCGATTCTTCCCGAACCATGGTCATTGGCCACACCGGCGACAAAATTTTTGACTCGGTGACCTCGAATGCGGTGAAAAACCCGGACGGCAGTACGCCAGACTCGAACCTGTTCAAGATTCTGGATGACGCGATTGCTGCGTTGAAAACACCGGTAGCGGATGACGATGCGGCGAAAGCGACGGCGCAGGCCACTATCGACGTCGCCAACCGCGGCCTGCGTAACTCGCTGAACAACGTACTCAGCGTGCGGGCTGAGGTCGGTACTCAGCTCAACGAACTGGACAAACTGGACGCGCTGGGCGATGACCGCACGCTGAGCCAGACTCAGCAGATGAGCGACCTGGTTAACGTGGACTGGAACTCAACGATTTCCAACTACACCATGCAGCAGGCGGCCCTGACGGCGTCGTATAAAGCGTTCACCGATATGCAAGGCATGTCCCTGTTCCAGTTGAATAAATAAGATTTAACGGTTTAGAACATGTCTTGAAACTGGCCATGTTCTCTGTGCCCGCACCACTCACCCCGGTGCGGGCTTTTTTTTAACGTTGTGGGCAAGCGGTGGCGTTCGCCGTACCCGCCATACGAATTATCAGCGCGATAACGCCGCTGCTCACCGCCAGTGTAACTACCGCAGGCCAGCCCGCCACGGCGTACAGTTTGCTGCCAATCGCCGATCCCAGCGCCATCCCGATAAACACCACCGTGAACAGCAGCGCATTCAGGCGACCACGCGCCTGCGGTTCGAGGCTGTAGACCAGATTCTGATGCGCGACCAGGCTCGACTGTAAGCCTAAATCAAAGCCAATTGCCGATACAGCAATCAGCGCCAGCTGGGCGTGCAGCGGCAAAAGCGGCAGGAAAAACATCAGTGCGAACGACACCGTGACCAACAACGCACCTAACTGAGTGACTTTGGCCGCGCCAAGCTTATCGGCGAGACCGCCAGCCAGCGGGGCTGCCAGCGCTCCGGCGGCACCAGCAATACCATATCCGCCGGCAACGGCGCTGCCGAGTTGATAGTGTTCGGCCAGCATTACCGCCAGTGTCGACCAGAACGCACTGAAGGCGACTGAAAGAAAACCTTGTGCCAGCGCGGCCCGACGAAGTTCAGGGAAGCGCCGCCATAAATGCACCAGCGACCCCATCAGTGCCGGATAGCTGAGTTCAGAATGCGCGCTGAATTTCGGTAGTACGCGCCACATCACCAGCCCAATCAACGCAACGCTGACCGCTGCGGCCTGATACATCATCCGCCAGCCATAGGCTTCACCCACGACGCCACTGACGGTGCGCGACAGCAGAATACCGAGCAGCAAGCCCGTCATTACCGTGCCTACGGTTTTACCCTGTTTCCCGGCGGGGGCGAGGATAGCCGCCGCAGGAACAATATCCTGCGCCATCGTTGCCGCCATCCCAATCAGCAAACTGACGACCAGCAGAGCGTGCAGTTGACTGGTCACGCTACACAGCAACAACAACACCGCGAGCGAAGCGCTTTTAGTCAGGATCAGCCGACGTCGGTCGTGGCGGTCACCCAGCGGAAGCAGGAACAGAATGCCCAGCGCGTAGCCCGTCTGGGTTAGCGTAGGGACAAGGCCCATTTGCTCGATGCTCAAATGCATGTCGTGACCCATTAGCGGTAGCAGCGGCTGAGCGTAATAAATGGCGGCGACGCTAAAGCCTGCGCCAATAGCCAAAATCAGGATTATCCACGGCGCAAAAGCCGGTGAAGCAGCGGGAGTGATGTTCATCATAACGTCCTCAACAGGGTGTGGGCGCATTGTGATGTGAATCACACTGGCGCGGTAGCGGGCGCAGTGGTAAAACAGCTATACGTTGGGTGTATGAGCAAAAAATAAATGAAAAGAACAGAGCGTATAGACAGGCTGGAACTGATGCGAACCTTTATTCGCATTATCGAAGCTGGCTCACTGTCGGCAGCGGCTGTCCAGCTCGGCACTACGCAGGCCACCGTCAGCCGCCGTTTGCAGTCGCTCGAAGCGCTGTTAGGCGTAAAGCTGATTATGCGCTCGACCCATGCGATGAAACTCACTGACGACGGCGAGCGCTGCTATCAACATGCGCGACAGCTGGTGGACAGTTGGCTGGCGCTGGAAGACGATTTGCAAATAGTCGACGACAATCCGGTGGGCGTGCTGCGCGTCAGAGCGCCGCACGCGTTCGGGCAGCAGCAGCTGTTAACGCCGCTGGTGGATTTTTTGCAGCGCTATCCTCAACTGTCGGTGGAGTGGATGCTTAACGACAAAAATATCGATTTCATCAGTGAAAATATCGACTGTGCTATCCGCGTGGGGGCGGACGTTGACCCGGCGACAGTGTCGGTGTTGCTGGCGGAAGTCCCGCGTAGTCTGGTGATTTCACCGGCACTGCTAGAGACGCTGGAGAACGTATCAGACCCGATGGCGCTATCGGCACTGCCGTGGGTGGCGATCAGTACGTTCTATCAGCATGAAGTGACGCTGAGACATCAGGCCAGCCGGGAGAGTCTCACTGTTCCTATTGTGCCGCGACTGAGCACTGACAGCGTATACGTGGCCCGTAATACCGCGCTGGCGGGGCTGGGCGCTGCGCTGATCTCCAGCTGGACGGTAGAAGAGGATATTGCGCAGGGCAGGCTGGTTGAGCTACTGCCTGAATGGCGAGCAGCGGCGTTGCCTGTGCATTTGGTTTATCCCTGGGCGCGTTATTATCCGGCGAGGTTGCGTAAGTTTCTCGATTTGATGCGGGAAGTCATGCCGAAAATTTCAGGCATGCAGCTGCCCGCGACAGAATAAAAAAAACCGCCCGGAGGCGGTTTATTCATGTTTTACAGCTTAGTCCACAGACTGTGGTCGAGTCGGGCCGGCAGTAGCCGTGTGCGTAGCGCTGTGGCCACCGGCAGAACCTTTACCTTCGAAACCGAACTCAGGACGAACCCAGTCGCTCTGACGCGGTGCTTCTGGCACGTAGTCTGGAGCTGGAGCGCGTGTCATTGGCGCGGTAGCGGTGGTGCGTTCAACCGCTGGCTTCGCAGCCACAACCGGTTTAACAACAGGTTCCACCACTGGAGCGACTGGCGCGGTTTCCACCACGGCAGGTTGTTCAGTCACGATAACCTGTTCCACTTCCTCAACCACGGCCGGGATTGCTTCTTCCGCGGTTACTTCAGCAACAACGGCATCGGCTGGGGCGATAACCTGAGGTTCTTCGCTCACTGGCGCGGCAATGACTTCCGGATGCGTGGTCTCAACAACCGGAACTTCCGGTTCAGCCTGAACGGGCTGCGGTTCTGCAACCACAACCGGCTCAGCGGCAACCTGTTCAACCACTGGCGCTGTAACCTGTTCAGCCACTGGTGCCTGCTCCACGGTTTCCACCGGTGCAACTTCAATGACGGAAGGAACAACGTCCTGCTCGCGGGTTTCTTCAACCAGCTGCTCTTGTGGACGTGTTACCGGGTAGCTTATCCATACTTTACCAGACGCCATTTCTGGAGATGCACAGGCAATCGCCAGCGGCATCGGGGACTGAGCCGGGTAACGCTCGTCACGGTAGCGACGACGACGCTGACCACTCACGCGCAGGTGGCGTGGTGAACGACGGGAACGACGCGGCATGCCTGTATTATCACGGTTTTCTGCGTTTTCATCTTCTGCCGGAGCATCAATGACGGCTGGCAAATCAACTTTAGCCAGTTCGGTACGCTTAGCCGGTGCAGCCGCTTCAGCCGGTTCGGTCACTGCGGTACGTTCTGCAGTTTCGGCTGCTGTTTCGATGCGCACTTTCTGTGACAGGTTGCGCGGCTTACGACGCGGCATGGACTGTACGCGTTCTTCCTGCTCGATTTCCTGAGCGGGTTGTTCTTCGCGAGCCTGAACTTTCACGTCCTGTGGCGCTGCCTGGCGTTTGTCATCGTTACGACGACGGTTGCGCTCACGGCGTGGCTGCTGCTGTTCGTCACGAGATTTCGCTTTATCCGCATCTTCTGCCACGTTCGGCTGACGTGCTTCACGGGTTTCTGCGTTCTGCTGCGGCTTCTCACGACGGTTACGGCGGTTATCTTCGCGGCCTTCTGCGTTTTCACCACGGTTATCGCGGTCACCACGTTCGTTACGCTCACCGCGCTCACCACGATTATCGCGGTTGTCTCGGCGATCGTTGCGGTCACCACGGTCATTGCGGTCGCGACGGTTAGACTGACGAGAACGGCGACGATCCTGCTGGCGCTCTGGTTTCTCTTCTTTCTTAACCGGCTCAGGCTCAGCGACAACAGGTGCTTCGCTGCTGAACATGGATTTCAGCGCAGAGATAAGGCGGGAAACCAGACCCGGTGCTGCTGCGTTGGCTGCCGCTGGGGCGGCTTTCTTCGCCTGTGCTGCTGCTGGGGCTGCTTCTTCAAGCGGTGCTGGAGGCGCATCAGGCATGACGAAGGTCGCCAGGGCGGGCTGCTCAGGACGCTTACGTTCAGCCGGCTCGTCTTCAGATGGCATCGCCATTTCTTCTTCGTGCAGTTTCGGCAGCAGGTAACTCAGAACCTGAGTCTCTTCGCCTTTACGGACACGCAGTACGGAGTAGTGCGGAGTTTCCATCTGGTCGTTCGGCACGACGATGCAGCGCACGCCACCCTGACGGGTTTCGATGTTGCTGATAGCCGCACGCTTTTCGTTCAGCAGGTAAGAGGCCACCTGTACTGGAACAATTGCGTGAACTTCCTGAGTGTTTTCTTTCAGTGCTTCTTCTTCAATCAGACGAAGAATAGACAGCGCCAGCGATTCGTTATCACGGATGGTGCCAGTACCGCTACAGCGTGGGCATACGTGATGGCTGGATTCACCCAATGATGGGCTCAGGCGCTGACGGGACATTTCCAGCAGGCCGAAGCGAGAAATATGGCTAATCTGGATACGCGCACGATCCTGACGCACCGCTTCACGCAGACGGTTTTCAACCGCACGCTGGTGGCGAACCGGGGTCATGTCGATGAAGTCGATAACGATCAGGCCACCGAGGTCACGAAGACGCAGCTGGCGGGCAATTTCGTCGGCCGCTTCAAGGTTGGTGTTGAAGGCGGTTTCTTCGATGTCGCCGCCGCGGGTTGCACGCGCGGAGTTGATATCGATGGCGGTCAGGGCTTCGGTGCTATCGATAACGATAGAGCCGCCTGACGGCAAGCGCACTTCGCGCTGGAATGCAGATTCAATCTGCGATTCGATTTGGTAGTGGCTGAACAGCGGGATTTCACCGGTGTAGAGCTTAATTTTGCTGCTGAAATCCGGACGGCCCAGCGCAGAGATATGCTGGCGAGCCAGCTCAAGCACTTTCGGGTTATCGATAAGGATTTCGCCGATGTCCTGACGCAGATAATCACGGAACGCACGCACGATGACGTTGCTTTCCTGGTGAATCAGGAACGGGGCAGGGCGGCTTTCAGAGGCTTTCTGAATCGCTTCCCAGTGCTTCAGGCGGAAACTCAGATCCCACTGCAGCGCTTCGGCAGATTTGCCAACGCCTGCGGTACGCACAATCAGTCCCATGCCGTCAGGCAGTTGCAGGCTGGAAAGCGCTTCTTTCAGCTCAGTACGATCGTCACCTTCGATGCGGCGAGAGATACCACCGGCACGCGGGTTGTTTGGCATCAGTACCAGATAGCTGCCTGCCAGGCTGATAAAGGTTGTGAGGGCTGCACCTTTGTTGCCGCGCTCTTCTTTATCGATCTGAACAATGACTTCCTGGCCTTCGCGCAGAACATCTTTGATGTTCGGGCGGCCATGCGCATTGTAATTTGCAGGGAAATATTCGCGGGCGATTTCTTTAAGAGGAAGGAAACCATGACGCTCAGCACCGTAATCTACGAATGCGGCTTCAAGGCTTGGTTCTATACGGGTAATTTTGCCTTTGTAGATGTTCGCTTTTTTCTGTTCGTGTCCTGGGCTTTCAATATCCAGATCGTACAGACGCTGCCCATCAACGAGGGCGACACGTAACTCTTCTTGCTGAGTTGCGTTGATTAACATTCTTTTCATCGTAACTTACTCATTATTCTTGCATTGACGACTAAGCTACGGGCAGAGTTTTCCTTGCCGGGGGTAAACCGATGGCCTCGTGTCTGTTCACGTCGCCAACCTCACGGTTGTCGCTCGCTTAAGAGGCGCAGAGTGTCGGTAGCCTGCGTTTCAAACGGAACCGCAGCGCAATTATTCAGGGGAACAGCCTGGGAATCATTCTCCAGGTACGGTTCCTTCTATACTCATTGTCTTTCAAGTCGCAGATGGTTGGCTTCACCTGCTTACCCCAGTCATCTACTGGAGTAGCGCCTGGAGATCCCAGGTTTGCCGCCTTTCTGCGGCTTGAAATAGAGAGTATCAACCGGTAAGGACTGCAACCCGCAGCCCGCTAACTGTCTGAAAGATAAATACGTCTTACGCCATTGCTGCATAAAAGATCGTTCAGACAAAATTGGTCATTCCGCTAACATGCTTGCTTGAACAAGATTCGACACGGAAAACTGCATCATTATTCCCTGCTAACCTTGTTATAGCAAGATGACTTTTACCATTTATCACCCGGTTACTCACAGTTTTTTCACTTTACCGAACCGATTGTTGTAATAACCACCAATCCGCAAAGTGAGATTAAAAATGAGCTCCGTTGCGAAGTTAATATAAGCACAGAAAAAGGAGTGGCGCGAATGCCACTGCATCTTTAGAATCGCCCCCCATGAAAACTGAGACACCGACCGTAAAAATGGTAGCCATTGCCGATGATGAGGCAGGGCAACGAATTGATAACTTTTTGCGCACCCAGCTGAAAGGCGTGCCGAAAAGCATGATTTACCGCATCCTGCGTAAAGGCGAAGTGCGCGTGAATAAAAAGCGCGTGAAGCCGGAATACAAACTGGAAGCGGGCGATGAAATTCGCATCCCGCCGGTGCGCGTCGCCGAGCGTGAAGAAGAGGCTGTATCACCGCACCTGAATAAAGTGGCGGCCCTGGCTGATGTTATCCTGTACGAAGACGACCATATTCTGGTGCTGAACAAGCCGTCGGGTACGGCGGTTCACGGCGGTAGCGGTTTGAGCTTTGGGGTTATCGAAGGGCTGCGTGCGCTGCGCCCCGAAGCCCGATTCCTCGAACTGGTCCATCGCCTCGACCGTGATACCTCCGGCGTGCTGCTGGTGGCGAAGAAGCGTTCCGCGCTGCGCTCCCTGCATGAACAGCTGCGCGAAAAAGGGATGCAGAAAGATTATCTGGCCCTGGTTCGCGGCCAGTGGCAGTCGCACATGAAAGTGGTGCAGGCGCCATTGCTGAAAAATATTTTGCAGAGCGGCGAGCGTATTGTTCGCGTGAACAGCGAAGGCAAACCGTCGGAGACGCGCTTTAAAGTCGAAGAGCGTTTTACCCATGCGACGCTGGTGCGCTGTAGCCCGGTAACCGGCCGTACGCACCAGATTCGTGTGCACACGCTGCATGCGGGCCATCCGATTGCGTTTGACGACCGTTATGGCGATCGTGATTTCGACAAGCAGTTGGCGGGTACCGGCCTGAATCGTCTGTTCCTGCACGCCGCGGCGCTGAAATTCACCCATCCGGGTACCGGCGAGACGTTGCGCATTGAAGCGCCGTTGGACAACCAGCTCAAGCGTTGTCTGCAAGTGCTGCGCAGTCAGAAGTAATTAAAGAAAGAATAACAAACGCCCCGAAAGGGGCGTTTGGCGTTTTAGCGCAGCAGCGGGTTAAACTGCTCGTGCCTGAGCATTTTGCACAGCGCGATGAGCGGCAGGCCAATCAGCGTATTCGGGTCGCGTCCCTCAAGACGCTCGAACAGCGTGATACCCAGTCCTTCGCTTTTAAAACTGCCCGCACAGTTCAGTGGCTGCTCTTTTTGGACGTACCGGTTGATCTCCGCGCCGGTCAGGTGGCGGAAGTGCACATCGAAAGGTTCGCATTCGGTCTGCAAATGGCCCTTAGCGCTGTTATAGACCGCAAGGCCGGTATAGAAGGTGACGACATGACCGCTCGCTTCACGCAGCTGCAGACGCGCATTTTCTTCGGTATGCGGTTTGCCGGTGATTTTTCCGCCGAGCACGCAAACCTGATCGGAGCCGATAATCAGATGGTCAGGGAAGCGCGTCGCCAGGGCCTGCGCTTTGGCCTGAGCCAGACGAAGCACCAGCTGGCGCGGTGATTCGCCGGGTAAGGGCAGTTCATCGACCTCAGGCGCGGCACATTCAAAAGGCACATCGAGCTTTTGAAGCAGCTCGCGGCGATAGGGTGAAGTAGAGGCAAGAACAAGTTGCAGCATAATTTTTTAAATAGACTCTGGTGATTCGGATTGCGACATTTTAAACTACAGGCCGCAATGTGTGCGAATAATTGGCAAAAGGCGCCTGAGGGTGCCTTTTTCTTTGACTCTATGACGTTACAAAGTTAATATGCGCGCCCTATGCAAAAGGTAAAATTACCCCTGACTCTTGATCCGGTTCGTACCGCTCAAAAACGCCTCGATTACCAGGGTGTCTACACCCCGGACCAGGTGGAGCGTCTTGCCGAGTCTGTGGTCAGTGTGGACAGTGATGTGGAATGCGATATGACATTCGCCATCGACAACCAGCGTCTCGCCGTTATTAAAGGTGATGCAAAGGTTGCGGTGACTCTCGAATGCCAGCGCTGCGGGAAACCGTTTCCACATGCCGTTCACACAACGTATTGTTTCAGTCCGATCAAAAGTGATGAACAGGCTGAAGCACTCCCGGAAGCGTATGAGCCGATTGAGGTTAACGAATTCGGTGAAATCGACCTGCGGGCTTTGGTTGAGGATGAAATCATTCTCTCCTTACCTGTAGTTCCGGTGCATGATTCTGAACACTGTGAAGTGTCCGACGCGGACATGGTATTTGGTGAATTGCCTGAAGATGCGCAAAAGCCAAATCCATTTGCCGTATTAGCCAGCTTAAAGCGTAAGTAATTGAGGAGTAAGGTCCATGGCCGTACAACAGAATAAACCAACCCGTTCCAAACGTGGCATGCGTCGTTCCCATGACGCGCTGACTGCAGTTACCAGCCTGTCTGTAGATAAGACTTCTGGTGAGAAACACCTGCGTCACCACATCACTGCCGACGGTTTCTACCGCGGTCGCAAGGTTATCGCTAAGTAATCACGCGAAAGCGTGATGAAGCTTAGTGAGGATTTCCCCGCTTCTGCGGGGATTTACCAAACCGAGCGGCGACGATACCTTGACACGTCTGACCTTAGCGTTGGATGTCATGGGGGGCGATTTTGGCCCTTCCGTGACGGTGCCTGCAGCATTGCAGGCACTGCACGCTAACCCACAACTCTCGCTTCTTCTTGTCGGTGACACCGACGCCATTACGCCATTACTCGCCAAAGCTGACTTCGAACAACGTTCACGTCTGCAGATTATCCCTGCCCAGTCAGTTATTGCCAGTGATGCACGTCCGGCACATGCTATTCGCAACAGCCGGGGCAGTTCCATGCGCATTGCGCTGGAACTTGTTAAAGAAGGACGCGCGCAGGCCTGCGTGAGCGCCGGAAACACCGGGGCGCTTATGGGGCTCGCCAAACTATTGCTCAAGCCGATTGACGGGATTGAGCGTCCGGCGCTGATGACGGTTCTGCCGCATCAGCAAAAGGGCAAAACGGTGGTGCTTGATTTGGGCGCCAACGTCGATTGTGACAGCACGATGCTGGTACAGTTTGCGGTAATGGGCGCGGTGATGGCTGAAGAAGTCCTCGGCATTACGTCTCCGCGCGTCGCACTGCTCAACATCGGGGAAGAAGAAACCAAAGGCCACGACAGCATTCGTGATGCGTCGGCGATGCTAAAAAAGGTGTCTTCCATCAACTATATTGGTTATCTCGAAGCCAACGAATTATTGACGGGCAAAACGGATGTGCTGGTTTGTGACGGTTTTACGGGCAACGTCACACTAAAAACCATGGAAGGCGTTGTCAGAATGTTTCTTTCTCTGCTGAAATCGCAGGGAGAAGGTAAAAAGCGGCCGTGGTGGCTGAAAATTTTGAAGCATTGGTTACAAAAAAACCTCTCGCGGCGATTCAGTCACCTCAACCCCGACCAGTATAATGGCGCCTGTCTGTTAGGATTGCGCGGCACGGTGATTAAGAGTCATGGTGCAGCCAATCAGCGCGCGTTTAGCGTGGCGATTGAACAGGCAGTGCAGGCGGTGCAGCGTGAGGTCCCACAGCGGATCGCCGCTCGCCTCGAATCTGTATTACCACCAAAAGACTGAGCGTACATGTATACGAAGATTATAGGTACCGGCAGCTATCTGCCTGAACAAGTGCGTACGAACGCCGACCTGGAAAAAATGGTAGATACGTCTGACGAGTGGATTGTCACACGCACAGGTATCCGTGAGCGTCGTATTGCCGCGCCAGATGAATCCGTAGCAACAATGGGCTTCGAAGCCGCCAGGCGCGCCCTGGAAATGGCTAACATTGATGCTGAGCAAATCGGCCTGATCGTGGTGGCAACCACCTCGTCGACCCATGCTTTCCCAAGCGCGGCGTGCCAGATCCAGTCAATGCTGGGCATTAAAGGCTGTCCGGCGTTTGACGTGGCTGCGGCCTGCGCAGGTTTCACCTACGCGCTGAGCGTGGCCGATCTGTACGTTAAATCCGGTGCGGTTAAAAATGCACTGGTGATTGGCGCAGATGTTCTGGCCCGTACCTGCGATCCTACCGATCGCGGCACAATCATTATTTTTGGCGATGGCGCTGGTGCCGTCGTGTTAGGCGCATCTGAACAGCCGGGCATCATCTCCACACATCTGCACGCTGATGGCAAATACGGTGAGTTGCTCACCTTGCCGAACGCCGATCGTGTTCATCCGGAAAACTCTATTCACCTGACAATGGCAGGGAATGAAGTGTTCAAAGTGGCGGTGAAAGAGTTGGCTAACATCGTTGAAGAAACGCTGGCGGCTAATAATCTGGATCGTTCTGAGCTGGACTGGCTGGTGCCACACCAGGCCAACCTGCGCATTATCAGCGCGACAGCGAAGAAGCTCGGCATGTCGATGGACAACGTCGTGGTAACCCTCGACCGCCATGGCAACACCTCTGCGGCCTCCGTGCCGTGCGCGCTGGATGAAGCAGTGCGTGACGGGCGGATCAAAGCCGGTCAGCTGGTGCTGCTTGAAGCCTTCGGTGGCGGTTTCACCTGGGGTTCCGCGCTGGTTCGTTTCTAATTAAGGATTACAAGATGACGCAATTTGCATTTGTGTTCCCGGGACAGGGCTCTCAGACCGTAGGCATGTTGGCTGAGCTGGCTGCAACCTATCCGGTTATCGAAGAAACATTCGCGGAAGCATCTGCGGTGCTGGGCTATGATCTGTGGGCATTGACCCAACAGGGTCCGGCAGAAGAACTGAACAAAACCTGGCAGACTCAGCCTGCGCTGTTGACCGCGTCTGTTGCACTTTACCGTGTCTGGCAGCAGCAGGGCGGCAAATCGCCAGCGCTGATGGCCGGTCATAGCCTTGGTGAATATTCTGCACTGGTATGTGCGGGCGTGATTAGCTTCGCTGATGCTGTACGTCTGGTTGAACTGCGTGGCAAATTCATGCAGGAAGCTGTTCCTGCGGGCACCGGTGGCATGTCTGCCATTATCGGCCTGGACGATGCGTCAATCGCTAAAGCCTGCGAAGAGTCTGCTGAAGGGCAGGTTGTCTCCCCAGTGAACTTTAACTCACCGGGCCAGGTGGTTATCGCGGGCCATAAAGAAGCCGTTGAACGTGCCGGTGCCGCATGTAAAGCTGCGGGCGCAAAACGCGCACTGCCGCTGCCGGTCAGCGTCCCGTCTCACTGTGCGCTGATGAAGCCTGCAGCAGAGAAACTGGCTGCAGAACTGGCGAACATCACCTTTAATGCACCGCAGATCCCCGTTATCAATAACGTGGATGTGAAGTGCGAAACTAACGCAGATGCGATTCGCGATGCGCTGGTGCGTCAGCTTTATAGCCCAGTACAGTGGACCAAAACCGTTGAGTTTATGGCGTCCCAGGGCACAGAACACCTGTATGAAGTCGGCCCGGGTAAAGTCCTCACCGGCCTGACGAAACGTATTGTTGACACCCTGACTGCCTCGGCCATTAACGAGCCGGCGGCGATGTCAGCGGCGCTTGAGCAATAAGAAGAGGAAGAGCAAAACCATGAGTTTTGAAGGAAAAGTTGCACTGGTTACCGGTGCAAGCCGCGGCATTGGCCGCGCTATCGCTGAAACACTCGTTGCCCGTGGCGCGAAAGTTATCGGTACTGCCACTAGCGAAAGCGGTGCTCAGGCCATCAGCGATTATTTAGGTGCAAACGGTAAAGGTCTGATGTTGAATGTGACCGACCCGGCATCTATCGAATCTGTTCTGGGAAATATTCGCGCAGAATTTGGCGAAGTGGATATTCTGGTTAATAATGCCGGGATCACTCGCGATAACCTGTTAATGCGAATGAAAGATGATGAGTGGAACGACATTCTCGAAACCAACCTGTCATCAGTTTTCCGTCTGTCAAAAGCGGTAATGCGCGCTATGATGAAAAAGCGTCATGGTCGTATTATCACTATCGGTTCTGTGGTTGGTACCATGGGAAATGCTGGTCAGGCCAACTACGCTGCGGCGAAAGCGGGTTTGATTGGTTTCAGTAAATCGCTGGCGCGTGAAGTTGCGTCTCGCGGTATTACTGTGAACGTTGTTGCTCCGGGCTTCATTGAAACGGACATGACGCGTGCGCTTTCTGATGATCAGCGTGCGGGTATTCTGGCGCAAGTTCCAGCGGGTCGCCTTGGCGATGCAAAAGAAATCGCGAGTGCGGTTGCATTCTTAGCTTCTGACGAAGCGGGTTACATCTCTGGTGAAACCCTGCACGTCAACGGCGGAATGTACATGGTCTGACCGTAGTTTGCACAAAATGCTCAGGATCCGCGCAGTCTGTGCGCTTCTGAGCAATATTAGGTGCAAAATGATTTGCGTTATTAGGGCAAACACCCTCAAAATAGCGTAAAATCGTGGTATGACCTGCCGGGATTTAGTTGCAAATTTTTCAACATTTTATACACTACGAAAACCATCGCGAAAGCGAGTTTTGATAGGAAATTTAAGAGTATGAGCACTATCGAAGAACGCGTTAAGAAAATTATCGGCGAACAGCTGGGCGTTAAGCAGGAAGAAGTTACCAACAATGCTTCCTTCGTTGAAGACCTGGGCGCTGATTCTCTTGACACCGTTGAGCTGGTAATGGCTCTGGAAGAAGAGTTTGATACTGAGATTCCGGACGAAGAAGCTGAGAAAATCACCACCGTTCAGGCTGCCATTGATTACATCAACGGTCACCAGGCGTAAGTGAACATCTCCAGGCGGTCATTCGACCGCCTGAGTTTTATCTTTTTGTCCCACATCTCTCTTTTTTATCCCTCCCTGGAGGACAAGCGTGTCTAAGCGTCGTGTAGTTGTGACCGGACTTGGCATGTTGTCTCCTGTCGGCAATACCGTAGAGTCCACCTGGAAAGCTCTTCTTGCCGGTCAGAGCGGCATCAGCCTAATCGACCATTTCGATACTACCGCCTATGCAACGAAATTTGCTGGCTTAGTAAAGGATTTTAACTGTGAAGACATTATCTCGCGCAAAGAACAGCGCAAGATGGATGCCTTTATTCAATATGGAATTGTCGCTGGCGTACAGGCCATGCAGGATTCTGGCCTTGAAGTGACGGAAGAGAACGCCTCGCGTATCGGTGCTGCTATCGGCTCCGGCATCGGCGGACTCGGCTTAATCGAAGAAAACCACAGTTCATTGGTGAAAGGCGGCCCACGTAAAATCAGCCCCTTCTTCGTACCGTCCACAATTGTTAACATGGTGGCCGGTCATCTGACCATCATGTTCGGCCTCCGCGGTCCAAGCATTTCCATCGCCACGGCGTGCACCTCAGGTGTACACAACATCGGTCATGCGGCACGAATGATTGCCTATAACGATGCTGATGCCATGCTGGCGGGCGGTGCTGAAAAAGCGAGTACTCCTCTGGGTGTTGGTGGTTTCGGAGCAGCGCGCGCGCTGTCGACCCGCAATGACAACCCGCAGGCGGCAAGTCGTCCGTGGGATAAAGACCGTGATGGTTTCGTGCTCGGTGACGGCGCCGGTATCATCATGCTCGAAGAGTACGAACACGCGAAAAAACGCGGCGCGAAGATTTACGCAGAAATCGTCGGTTTTGGTATGAGCAGCGATGCCTACCACATGACGTCGCCGCCGGAAAACGGTGCAGGCGCAGCACTCGCAATGGTTAACGCCATCCGCGATGCAGGCCTCGAACCTGGCCAGATTGGCTACGTCAACGCACACGGTACTTCCACCCCAGCAGGCGATATCGCCGAAGCGCAGGCAGTGAAATCCGTGTTTGGCGATGCAGCCAGCCGTATCATGGTGAGCTCTACTAAATCCATGACCGGTCACCTGCTTGGTGCCGCGGGCGCGGTTGAATCGATTTATTCGATTCTGGCCCTGCGCGATCAGGCTGTTCCGCCAACCATCAACCTGGATAACCCGGAAGACGGTTGTGACCTTGACTTCGTCCCGCACGAAGCGCGTCAGGTCAGCGGTATGGAGTACACCCTGTGTAACTCCTTCGGCTTTGGCGGCACCAACGGATCGCTTATCTTTAAAAAGGTTTGATTATCCGTTTGCACTGATAAAGGCCTGCATCGCAGGCCTTTTCTTTAAGGTTTCTCCTCTTGAGATCCCGCGTTCCCCCTGCCAGACTAACGGGCCACTGATAAGGAGCCGCTATGTTCTTGATTAATGGTGTGGAACAGGACTCACTCCCGGCCAACGATCGCAGCGTCCAGTTTGGTGACGGCTGCTTTACCACGGCCCGGATCCAGAACGGTATTCCCGCATTTTTTGACCAACACCTACAGCGATTGCAGGGCACCTGCCGCGCGCTGATGATCCCGTTTTCCGACTGGGCAACGATCGGCCAGGAAATGCTGTCTCTGGCGAAACCTCATCTCGACGGCGTGCTGAAAGTCATCATTACCCGTGGGAGTGGTGGGCGAGGTTACAGCCCTGCGGCCTGTCAGGCTCCGACCCGCATTCTTTCCGTTTCCCCGGCACCCGCACATTATTCTCGCTGGCAACAGCAGGGGGTCACGCTATCGCTCAGCCCTGTGACGCTGGGGCGCAATGCCACGCTGGCCGGTCTCAAACACCTTAACCGCCTCGAGCAGGTGTTGATCCGCACGCATCTTGAACAGACGAACGCCGACGAGGCGCTGGTTCTTGACAGTGAAGGGTGGGTTACGGAATGCTGTGCGGCTAATTTGTTCTGGCGAGCAGGCGACACCGTGTTTACGCCGCGTCTCGACCATGCTGGCGTCAACGGCATCATGCGCCAGCATTGTCTTGCCCGGTTGGCACAAAGTCGTTTTCGCGTTGTCGAAATCACTGCAAGAGAAGACGCTGTGCGTAAGGCGGATGAAGTCCTTATTTGTAATGCGCTGATGCCCGTCGTTCCTGTGAATCAGTATGCTGACGCTCGCTATCTTTCACGCGAGCTGTTCAAATTTTTGGCCCCACTTTGTGAGCAGTCGATTAAGTCATGAAGAAAATGTTTCGGTTTGTCCTCCTGCTGTTGATTGCGTTTGCGATTGCTGCGGGTGTCGGGATGTGGAAAGTCCGCCAGTTGGCGAACAGTAAAATACTCATTAAAGATGAGACGATCTTTACGCTGAAGGCCGGAACCGGACGCATGGCGCTGGGTGACACACTTTATGCGGAAAAAGTCATTAATCGTCCGCGTGTGTTCCAATGGCTGCTGCGCGTAGAGCCTGAACTGTCGCACTTTAAGGCCGGGACGTATCGTCTGATGCCGGGCATGAACGTGCGCGAAATGCTGCAACTGCTGGCCAGCGGAAAAGAGGCGCAGTTCCCGGTCCGCTTTATTGAAGGTATGCGCGTCAGCGATTACCTCAACGTGCTGCGTGAAGCCCCATACGTGAAGCACACGCTGAAAGATGATAGCTACGCCACGCTTGCCGAATCGCTGAAGCTGGAGCATGCCGACTGGGTGGAAGGCTGGTTCTGGCCTGATACGTGGATGTACACCGCCAACACTACCGATCTGCAAATCCTCAAGCGTGCTCACCTGAAAATGGTGGCTGCGGTAGAAAAAGCGTGGAAAGGGCGGGCGGAAAATCTGCCGTACCAGAATGAAAATCAGCTGGTGACGATGGCCTCTATCATTGAGAAAGAGACTGCCATCGCCGGGGAGCGTGACAAAGTTGCTTCGGTATTTATCAACCGTCTGCGCATCGGCATGCGCCTGCAAACTGACCCGACGGTTATCTACGGCATGGGCGAAAGCTATAATGGCAAGCTGAGTCGCAAAGATCTTGAGACGCCAACGGCGTACAATACTTACGTCATTGCCGGAATGCCGCCAGGGCCAATCGCGACTCCAGGTGAAGCCTCACTCAATGCCGCGGCGCATCCGGCCAAAACGCCTTATCTCTATTTTGTTGCCGACGGCAAAGGCGGGCACACCTTTAACACCAATCTTGCGAGTCATAACCGCTCAGTACAGGATTACCTGAAAGCACTTAAGGAAAAAAATGCGCAGTAAGTATATCGTCATCGAAGGCCTGGAAGGCGCGGGGAAAACCACCGCGCGCAATCTGGTCGTAGAAACCCTCGAGCAGATGGGCGTCCGCGATCTGGTGTTTACCCGTGAACCGGGCGGCACCGTGCTGGCGGAAAAGCTGCGCAGTCTGGTACTGGACATTAAATCCGTTGGCGATGAAGTGATCACCGATAAAGCCGAAGTGCTGATGTTTTACGCGGCGCGCGTACAGCTGGTCGATACGGTAATTAAACCGGCGCTGGCGGAAGGCAAATGGGTGATTGGCGATCGCCATGACCTCTCCACGCAGGCCTATCAGGGCGGCGGTCGCGGTATCGATCAGCATCTGCTGACCACGCTACGTGATGCGGTGCTCGGCGATTTCCGCCCGGACCTGACGCTGTATCTGGACGTTACTCCTGAAGTGGGCCTGAAACGTGCACGTGCGCGCGGCGATCTCGATCGTATCGAGCAGGAATCCTTCAATTTCTTCCACCGTACCCGTGACCGCTATCTTGAACTGGCTGCCGCCGATCCGACTATCTGCACTATCGACGCCACGCAGCCGCTGGAAACCGTGATGCAAAACATTCGCAGTACCCTGGCAGCATGGGTTGAGGAGCAGGGCGCATGAAATGGTATCCGTGGTTGCGACCACCGTTTGAGGAACTGGTCAGTAGCTACCAGTCCGGACGCGGGCACCACGCGCTATTAGTGCAGGCATTACCGGGCATGGGTGCAGATGCGCTGGTCTATGCACTGGTGCGCTTCCAGATGTGCCACACGCCCGAAGGTCAGAAAAGCTGCGGCAAATGCCACAGCTGCCAGCTGATGCAGGCGGGGACGCACCCGGATTATTATCAGCTCGCGCCGGAAAAAGGCAAAAGTACCCTCGGTGTTGACGCGGTGCGTGAAATCACGGAAAAGCTCTACGAGCACGCTCGCCTCGGTGGCGCGAAAGTGGTGTGGGTCAGCGATGCGGCTTTGCTGACAGAAGCTGCCGCCAACGCGTTGCTGAAAACTCTGGAAGAGCCGCCGGAAAACACCTGGTTCTTCCTGCAATGTGAAGAACCCGCACGGTTACTGGCGACACTACGCAGCCGATGCCGTCATTTCCATCTGGCTCCCCCTGCGGAAAATTACGGCATTGCATGGCTTGGTCGAGAAGTGACAACGTCACAAGAAAGTTTATTGACCGCATTACGTCTGACGGCGGGAGCTCCCGCTGCGGCACTGGAACTGCTCGGTGAATCGCGGTTTGCTCCTCGCCAGCAGCTTTGTGCGGCGCTGGATGCTGCGCTACGAAGCGCAGACTGGCTGTCGTTGCTGCCTGCGCTCAATCATGACAGCGTGGCGGAACGGCTGTACTGGCTGTCATCACTGCTGCTGGATGCGCAAAAAATGCAGCAGGGCATTTCACTGTTGACCAACGTGGACGCATGGGCACTGGTTCAGCGCGTGGCTAACGCGCTTTCTTCGACCCGGCTGCAGGCGATGATCCACGATGCCTGTACGTGTCGGGAACAGCTTCTCAACGTCACCGGCCTCAATCGTGAGCTGATGCTTAACGACCTGTTATTACGCTGGGAACACTGGCTGCAACCGACAAGCGTGTTGCCCATTCATCACCTATAAACCGTCCACCTGTAAAAATTCACCTGTAAAAGAACACCTCTAAGAGAGACATTATGTTTTTAGTCGACTCCCACTGCCACCTCGATGGCCTGGATTATCAAACGCTGCATAAGGATCTGGACGATGTGCTGGCGAAAGCCGCCGCGCGGGATGTGAAGTTCTGCCTGGCGGTAGCGACGACGCTGCCAGGGTATCGCGGCATGCGTGAGCTGGTCGGTCAACGCGACAACGTGGTATTTTCCTGCGGCGTTCACCCGCTGAATCAGGACGAAACGTACGACGTCGAAGAGCTACGTCGTCTGGCAGCGGAAGAGGGCGTAGTCGCCATGGGCGAGACCGGTCTCGACTATTATTACACGCCGGAAACAAAAGCCCGTCAGCAGGCGTCTTTCGCACACCACATCCGCATTGGTCGCGAGCTCAACAAGCCGGTGATTGTCCACACCCGCGATGCGCGGGAAGACACGCTGACAATTCTGCGCGATGAAAAAGTGACGGATTGCGGTGGCGTACTACACTGTTTCACTGAGGACACGGAGACGGCAGGCAAACTGCTCGATCTGGGCTTCTACATCTCGTTTTCCGGGATCCTGACGTTCCGTAATGCGGAGCAGCTGCGTGAAGCGGCGCGCTATGTTCCGCTGGATCGGATCCTGGTTGAAACTGATTCACCGTATCTGGCACCGGTTCCGCACCGCGGGAAAGAGAATCAGCCGGCGATGACGCGCGATGTGGCAGAGTATATGGCCGTACTGAAAGGGGTGTCGCTTGAGCAATTGGCGCAGCAGACCACCGAAAACTTCGCCTCACTGTTCCATATCGACCCCTCACGCCTGCAATCTGCCTGATTCGTCAGCTTATTTTAAAGCTCGTAATTAATAATCAAAGCGAGTAAAGTTCACCGCCGAAAAAAGGGGGTGAACACCCCTTTCTGTAACTGGTGGAAACAACTTTTGTAAAATAGTGCAAGGTTTTACTTATTTGCTGGCTGAAACGTGATGGCTGTCAAACAAAAACAAATCGAATTATTTTACTCTGCGTAATAAATAAAAAGGCACTTAGATGTCCTGTTCACGGCGAGGTTCTCCCCTCTCGCCAATGCGTGAAAGCGTAAAAAAAGCACAAATACTCAGGAGCACTCTCAATTATGTTCAAGAATGCATTTGCTAACCTGCAGAAGGTCGGTAAATCGCTGATGCTGCCAGTATCCGTACTCCCAATCGCAGGTATCCTGCTGGGCGTCGGTTCTGCAAACTTCAGCTGGCTGCCAGCGGTCGTCTCTCATGTTATGGCAGAGGCAGGCGGTTCTGTTTTTGCAAACATGCCGCTTATCTTCGCAATCGGTGTTGCCCTCGGCTTCACCAATAACGATGGCGTTTCTGCTCTGGCATCCGTTGTTGCCTACGGTATCATGGTCAAAACCATGGCTGTGGTTGCACCGCTGGTACTGCACTTACCTGCTGACGAAATCGCGGCGAAACACTTGGCTGATACCGGTGTTCTCGGCGGTATCATCTCCGGTGCTATTGCTGCCTATATGTTCAACCGCTTCTACCGCATCAAGCTGCCAGAATATCTGGGCTTCTTTGCTGGTAAGCGTTTTGTTCCGATCATTTCCGGTCTGGCTGCTATCATCCTTGGCGTCGTGCTGTCCTTCGTATGGCCGCCAATTGGTACTGCGATTCAGGAATTCTCCCAGTGGGCTGCATACCAGAACCCGGTAGTCGCGTTCGGTATCTACGGCTTCATTGAACGCTGCCTGGTACCGTTCGGTCTGCACCACATCTGGAACGTTCCATTCCAGATGCAGATTGGTGAATACACCAACGCTGCTGGTCAGGTGTTCCACGGTGATATCCCACGTTACATGGCAGGCGACCCAACTGCAGGCAAACTGTCTGGTGGCTTCCTGTTCAAAATGTACGGCCTGCCGGCTGCAGCTATCGCAATCTGGCACTCAGCAAAACCTGAGAACCGTGCAAAAGTGGGCGGCATCATGATCTCCGCTGCGCTGACTGCGTTCCTGACCGGTATCACCGAGCCGATCGAGTTCTCCTTCATGTTCGTTGCGCCAATCCTGTACATCATTCACGCCATTCTGGCGGGTCTGGCATTCCCAATCTGTATTCTGCTGGGTATGCGTGACGGGACGTCCTTCTCGCACGGTCTGATCGACTTCATCGTTCTGTCTGGTAACAGCAGCAAGCTGTGGCTGTTCCCGGTCATCGGTCTGTGCTACGCGGCGGTGTACTACACCATCTTCCGTGTGCTTATCAAAGCACTGGACCTGAAAACCCCAGGCCGTGAAGACGCTACCGAAGACTCTAAAGCTGGCGTTGCTAGCGGCGAAATGGCTCCGGCCCTGATCGCAGCCTTCGGCGGTAAAGAAAACATCACTAACCTCGACGCTTGTATCACTCGTCTGCGCGTCAGCGTTGCCGATGTGTCAAAAGTTGACCAGCCAGGCCTGAAGAAATTGGGTGCGGCAGGTGTGGTTGTTGCAGGTTCCGGCGTTCAGGCTATTTTCGGCACCAAGTCCGATAACCTGAAAACCGAAATGGATGAATACATCCGCAACAGCTAATCAGTGATTGGGGAGAGACTAAGGCAGCCGAATGGCTGCCTTTTTTTATGCCTGCTCCACGAGGGCGTGGTTACAGCGAGGTTATGCGTAGGCCCGACAAGCAATGCGCCGCCGGGCCATCTGGTTTAGAAATCGTAGCTGGCGGAAACTGAGAAGTTCAGCGGTGCACCATACACGAGGTAAGACCCAACGTAGTCGTAATACTCTTTGTCGAACAGGTTATTGACGTTTGCCTGCAGGGCGAAGTTCTTCGTTACCTGATAACGGCTGAAGAGATTTACGAGGCCATAGCTGCCCTGGTCAACGTAATCTCGACCATCTGGACCGCCGCTGACATTAGCCCAGGTTTTGTTCTGCCAGTTCATGCCGCCGCCCACGGAGAGTTCAGGCAGCATCGGCAGCTGGTAACGGGTAAACAGTTTTAGCGTGGTACGCGGTTGATCTGAGCTGACCGCATTCCCGTCTTTATCTTCAGCCACATAGCGCGTGGCGCCGAAGGTTAGCTGCCAGTTATCCGTCAGCGCGCCGTTGAGTTCAAACTCGACGCCCTGACTGACCACGCCATCCAACGATTCGTAAATGGATTCCCCGCTCGGCAGGTACGTGTAGGTGTTATTCGCCACGTGGTCCTGTTCGATACGGAATACCGCCAGCGAGGTGGTCAGACGGGTGTTAAACCAGTCGGCTTTGACGCCCGCTTCATAGCTCTTGCCGGTGGTCGGATCGAGATAACGGCCGTTGGCGTCGCGCTTATCCTGCGGCTGGAAGATATTGGTGTAGCTGGCATACGCGGACCAATCTTCATTGATGTCATAAACCAGCCCGGCGTACGGCGTCACGTCATCTTTGGTGCTTTCCAGACGCGTATCCGGCGCGCCTGCCGGGTTGTATTTGATGTTGTAGTTGGTGTAACGCGCCCCGAGTATCAGGTGCAGCGGGTCGGCCAGCGAGAAGCGGGCAGAAGTGTAGGCTGACGACTGGTTAATGTCGTCTTTACTGTAAAGCTTCCAGGCGGTCCACTGCGGGTCGGCAATATTGCTGTTCCAGTTTTTAAAGCTGCCAATGTCGACCATCCCATACAGAGCGTCGGGCATTGAGTTATCGTAATGATTGCGCTGATGACTCAGGCTACCGCCAACCATCATTTCATGCTGACGGCCAAACAGTTCGAAATCGCCACGCAGGAACGCGTCCACCGCATCCTGTTTGCGCTCGCCGCGGTTCCAGCCGCCGTAACCGACCATTCCGCCGCCGGTGTCTCTGTCCGGATAGCCGGACATGTACATCAGTTTGGTATCAAAATTAGTTTCCGCATGCATACCGTTGACGTGTGCTTCCCAGCCATTATCGAAGCGCTGTGTGAAGTTGGCGAAGATTTTAGTGCTGTCCTTATCGGAATATGCCCAGTCAGGTGCGACAGTATCGCTGCGGTCGTAATGCGTTTTACTGCCATCGGCGTACCAGGTCGGCAGGCCGCCCCAGGTGGGATCGGCGGTATTGCTTTCCTGATATTCATAGCCGAGTGAAAGAGTGGTGCTGTCGGTAATGTCTGCATCCACTACGCCGTAGAGGAATTTTTTACGGTAGTGGTAGTTATCCATCCACGAGTCATTGTCCTGATAACCGGCAATGACGCGACCGCGAACGTTTCCGGATTCAATCAGCGGAGCCTGCAAGTCGAGGACATAGCGCTGCTTATCCCAGCTGCCGTAGCTGACGCTGGCGTTGCCCTGGAATTCACGGCTGTCGGCGTGTTTACGCACCATATTAACGTAGGCTGCCGGATTACCGGTGCCGCTCATCAGGCCCGTTGCGCCGCGAACCACTTCAATACGGTCATAAATGGCGGTGTCGGTAGCGGTGTCGCCAAAGTTCCACACTTCGCTAATAGAGGTGGGTAAATCGTCATAGGCATAATTGCTGACGAAGAAACCGCGGGAATAAAACACGGTGCGATCGCTGTCCTGCACTTGCGCCGTCACGCCGGTGGTATTGGTCAGAACCTGGCCGATGGTTTGCAGGTTCTGGTCCTTCATGCGCTGCTGGCTAATCACGCTGACGGACTGCGGAATATCGCGCGGAACAAGCAACAGCCTGGTCCCGGTGGTGGTGGTTTTTACGCTGTAATCCTGGTCCGGTGCATTGCCCGTGGTGCTCTCGGCTGCACCTTCCACCACCACCGTTTCTTCATTGTTCGCATCAGCGGCGTGAACGGTGTGAGGTATTAAGGCGAAGGCGATACACGCCGCGAGAAGTGAGGGCGAGGCGGGCAGTCTGTGCTGCTTATTCCTGGTGTCAAAAGTGAAAGACATCGTAAACCCTTATGTTGTCAGTTGTTATATGCGCAGTGGTATTGCATGTAAATGCAAATGCGAAATATACGCATTCATATTATCGGTGTAAACAAATGTAAGCGCACATCTGAAACTTTGTTTTAAAATGCAATGACGCAGGGGATTAAACGCCAGTGCTCAAGCATCCAGCGGTAAATCCAGGAATGAGTAAGAAAAACGAGGGATCGGGTTGAAAGAGGGGAACTAAGTCGCTCATACTCTTACGTTGTTATCCGCATCGCACTTCCGGATGCAGGCCTGAATAAACGATACCGCACGGTAATCAATAAAAAGGAACACGCCATGGCAGAAGAAACGATTTTCAGCAAAATTATTCGTCGCGAAATTCCGGCGGACATTGTTTTTCAGGATGATCTGGTGACTGCCTTTCGTGATATCTCTCCCCAGGCACCGACCCATATTTTGATTATTCCCAATATCCTGATCCCAACGGTTAACGAGGTTTCTGCTGAGCATGAGCTGGCGTTAGGCCGCATGTTCACGGTAGCGGCTAAAATTGCCGAAGCGGAAGGGATCGCTGAAGACGGCTATCGCCTGATGGTCAACTGCAATCGCCACGGCGGGCAGGAGGTCTATCATATTCATATGCACCTGCTGGGTGGCCGTCCATTGGGTCCAATGCTTGCGCATAAAGGATAATGAAATGAAAGGTGGCCGAATTGCTGCTCTGCTGACGGCGCTGCTGTTGGTGGGCTGTGGGTCGCACCCGGAGATCCCGGTGGGCGAACAACAAACGCTGGTCATGGAGGCCAATGTTCTGGCCGCCGGTATTAGCGCCGACAAACCTGAACTGACCACCTCCGAAATCCAGGCGACCGCGTCGTCACAGCTCTATAACGAGCGGAGCACGCCTGTCACCGTTCACTATCGTTTTTACTGGTACGACGCCAGAGGACTGGAAATGCATCCGCTGGAAGCACCGCGTGAGGTGACCATTCCAGCACAGTCTTCGGTCAAACTTTACGGCAGCGCAAACAGCCTGGGTGCGCATAAAGTCCGGCTTTATCTTTATCTTTGAGGGGTAAAAAGTAATGAATAAACTGAGTCGCTATGCGTTTATCGCGGCCGTGGCTATCTTCCTGTCCGGTTGTGTGGGGCAACGTGAAAAGCCCGCACCGGTTGAAGAAGCCAAACCCACACCAGAACAGCCACAGACACAGCCACCGACTACCGTGCCGGTGGTGCCAACGATTCCGGTGCAGCCTGGCCCGATTGATAACAGCACAGCACAGCCAGAACAACCTGCGCCGCGCGTACGTCATTACGACTGGAACAGCGCCGCACAGCCGCTGGTGGGCAAAATGCTACAGGCAGATGGCGTAACGGCAGGCAGCGTGCTGATGGTCGATAACGTCAACAACCGCACCAACGGCTCGCTGAATACCACCGAAGCCACCGTGGCGATCGGCAATGCGCTGAAAGGGAACAACAAATTTACCCTTGTTTCCTCGCAACAGCTTGCAGTGGCTAAACAGCAGCTGGGACTCTCCCCACAGGACAGCCTGGGTTCACGCAACAAAGCGATGGGCCTGGCGCGTACCGTTGGGGCGGCATATGTGCTGTATTCCAACGCTACTGGCAACGTCAACACACCAACGCTTTCCATGCAGCTGATGATGGTCCAGTCGGGCGAGATCCTCTGGTCAGGTAAAGGTGCGGTTGCGCAACAGTAATCTTTCGCGTGACGACTGTCTGTCACGCTATTTTCCCGGCTATCAACCCCTGGCTCACTCCGCTCCCGCGGGGCTGAGCGGGGGAAGCTGCATTATCGAACGTCAGGGGCATCGCATCGTTTTGCGCAAGCATCACGATCCGTCAGCCCCTGATTTTCACTTCCTGCGCCAGTACAACGCACTTCGCGCACTGCCTGCGACGCTTGCGCCGCAGGCACTCGGCTATTTCCCTGGCTGGATGGCGGTTGAATATCTCGAAGGTGCGACCGTGCCCACACTCCCGAATTCCCACGCCACCGCGGCGCTGTTGTATCATCTGCATCAGCAAAAAAACTTCGGCTGGCGGGTTTCACTGTGGCCGTTGCTTGAACGCTACTGGCAGTTCAGCAGCCCGCTACGCCGCACGCCGCACTGGCTACGCATCCTGAAGCGCCTGCATCAGCAGGGCGAACCGCAGCCTCTGCGACTGGCACCGTTGCATATGGATGTCCATGCGGGCAACATCATCGACACGCCAGCGGGACTTCGGCTGATTGACTGGGAATATGCCGCTGACGGCGATGTCGCGCTTGAGCTGGCGGCGGTGTGGACACAAACCCCGGTGCAGCGCTCGGAACTTATCGCGGCCTACGCGCAGGCCGCGCATCTTGATGAAGCACGTCTGGCGCAGCAGGTTAACCGCTGGCAGCCATGGGTCCAGATGCTCATGATCACCTGGTATGAATATCGCTGGCAGCAGACCGGCGACCAACAATTTATTGCGCTTGCCGATGAAGGCTGGCGTCAGTTTTTGCATAAAGGATAAGAGAGGAAAATGTGGGCCCAGTGATGTTAGACGTTGAAGGGTATGAGCTGGATGCTGAAGAGCGGGAAATTCTGGCTCATCCGCTGGTGGGGGGGCTTATCCTGTTCACCCGTAACTACCACGATCCGGCGCAACTGCGGGAGCTGGTTCGTCAGATCCGCGGCGCGTCCAAAAATCACCTCGTCGTCGCGGTGGATCAGGAAGGTGGACGCGTGCAGCGCTTCCGCGAAGGATTCACGCAATTGCCGGCCGCGCAGTCATTCGCGGAATTGTTAGGGCTGGAGCAGGGCGGTGAGCTGGCGAAAGCCGCAGGCTGGCTGATGGCCTCAGAAATGATTGCGATGGATATCGATATCAGCTTTGCGCCGGTGCTCGACGTAGGTCACATCAGCGCAGCGATTGGCGAACGTTCTTACCACGCCGACCCACATAAAGCGCTGGCGATGGCGCGCCAGTTCATTGACGGCATGCATGATGCTGGCATGAAAACCACCGGTAAACATTTCCCGGGTCACGGTGCGGTAACGGCTGATTCCCATAAAGAAACGCCGCAGGACCCGCGCTCAGAAGCCGACATTCGCGCTAAAGACATGGCGGTATTCCAGACGCTTATCACTGAAAACCGTCTTGATGCCATCATGCCTGCGCATGTGATTTACAGCGACGTCGACCCGCGTCCGGCCAGCGGTTCACCGCACTGGCTGAAAACCGTGCTGCGTGGTGAACTCGCGTTTGATGGGGTGATTTTCTCCGACGATCTGTCGATGGAAGGCGCGGCAATTATGGGCAGCTATGCGGAACGCGGTCAGGCATCGCTGGACGCAGGTTGCGATATGATCCTGGTCTGCAATAATCGTAAAGGCGCGGTCAGCGTGCTGGATAACCTGTCGCCGATCAAAGCAGAGCGTGTTACAAAATTGTATCATAAAGGTTCATTTACCCGTCAGGAGCTGATGGATTCCGCTCACTGGAAGACGGTCAGCAAGCAGCTAAATGACCTGCACGAGCGCTGGCAGGCCCATAAAGCCGCACTTTAACCTCCCGAACGGGATTGGCAGTGTTGTGAGGACGTCATGATTATTTATTTGCACGGTTTCGACTCAAACAGCCCGGGAAATCACGAGAAGGTACTGCAGCTGCAGTTCATTGACCCGGATGTTCGCCTGATTAGCTACAGTACGCTTCACCCGAAGCATGACATGCAGCATTTGCTGAAAGAAGTGGACAAAATGTTGCAGCTCAACGCTGACGACCGTCCGCTGATTTGCGGCGTAGGCCTTGGCGGTTACTGGGCTGAACGCATCGGTTTTCTGTGCGATATGCGCCAGGTTATCTTCAACCCGAACCTGTTCCCGCACGAGAACATGGACGGCAAGATTGACCGCCCGGAAGAGTATGCGGACATTGGCACGAAATGCGTCAGCAACTTCCGCGAGAAGAACCGCGATCGCTGTCTGGTAATCCTCTCTCGTCAGGATGAGGCTCTGAACAGCCAGCGTACAACCGAAGAGTTGCATCATTACTACGAAATAATCTGGGACGAAGTGCAGACCCATAAATTCAAGAATATTTCCCCGCATCTGCAGCGCATCAAAGCGTTCAAAACCCTCGGCTAACCCCGCTCCGGGCCTGGTGACTTCGCGTTCATCAGGCCCACAAACTCCCCTGTATCAACTACACTTGCTCAACTTTTGGGCGGGAAAACTTGATTAATATCAATTTTGGTATGACCAATGCACCTCGCGTGATATTCTGCACCTCAATGTCCGATTTACTGCTTCTAACTTGTTGTTAATTAAAGGCTATTTTTATAACTTTTAATTAACAATTGGTTAATAATTTAGGGGGTCACGTTGACTACGCCATTGAAAAAGATTGTGATTGTGGGTGGTGGTGCCGGCGGGCTGGAGTTGGCTACTCAACTGGGTAGAAAGCTTGGCCGTGGCAAAAAAGCGAAAATTACGCTGGTGGACAGAAACCACAGCCATCTGTGGAAACCACTGTTGCACGAAGTAGCAACCGGTTCACTGGATGAAGGTGTGGATGCATTGAGCTATCTGGCTCATGCGCGTAACCATCATTTCCAGTTCCAGCTTGGTTCCGTGGTGGACATTAACCGTGAAACCAAAACGCTGACGCTGGCGGAGCTGCGCGACGAAAAGGGCGAGCTGCTGGTGCCTGAGCGCAAGCTGCCGTACGACACGCTGGTAATGGCGCTGGGCAGTACCTCCAACGATTTCAACACCCCTGGGGTGAAGGAAAACTGCATTTTCCTCGACAACCCGCATCAGGCGCGCCGTTTCCACCAGGAAATGCTGAACCTGTTCCTGAAGCACTCCAGCAACCTGGGCGCGAACGGTAAAGTTAACATCGCTATTGTTGGCGGCGGAGCGACCGGCGTTGAGCTGTCTGCAGAGTTGCACAACGCGGTGAAACAGTTGCACAGCTACGGCTACAAAGGCCTGACTAACGACGCGCTGAACGTCACGCTGGTGGAAGCGGGCGAACGTATTCTGCCTGCGCTGCCGCCGCGCATTTCCAGCGCCGCGCACAGCGAGCTGACCAAAATGGGCGTCCGTGTTCTGACCCAGACTATGGTCACCAGCGCCGATGCAGGCGGTCTGCATACCAAAGACGGTGAATACATCAATGCCGACCTGATGGTGTGGGCCGCAGGGATCAAAGCGCCAGATTTCATGAAAGATATTGGCGGGCTTGAAACCAACCGTATCAATCAACTGGTAGTGGAGCCAACGCTGCAGACTACCCGTGATGCGGATATTTATGCCATCGGTGACTGCGCGTCCTGCGCACGTCCGGAAGGTGGCTTTGTGCCGCCGCGTGCACAGGCTGCGCATCAGATGGCAAGCCTGGCGCTGCACAACATTCTGGCGCAGACCAAAGACAAGCCGCTGAAGTCGTACATCTATAAAGATCACGGCTCACTGGTCTCTCTGTCGAACTACTCCACGGTCGGTAGCCTGATGGGTAACCTGATGCGCGGCTCGATGATGGTAGAAGGGCGTATCGCGCGCTTCGTTTACATCTCGCTGTACCGTATGCACCAGATTGCCCTGCACGGTTATTTCAAAACCGGGCTGATGATGCTGGTCGGCAGCATTAACCGGGTGATCCGCCCGCGTTTGAAACTGCACTAAGCACGAAAGCGCCCGGCGGTGCTACGCTTGCCAGGCCTACAACCGTAGCCCGATAAGCGTAGCGCCATCGTGCTTGTTCAGACTACTCCGAAACCTACGCTTGTTCCCCTAAACCCCTCTTTTTTTGATCCCAATTCTTATATCCACGTTGCCTTTGAGATAGCAAAATTGTTACCAACAGCAACAAAGGAGGAACTCCCGTGAATAAATCTATGTTGGCGGGTATAGGGATTGGCGTAGCAGCTGCGCTGGGCGTGGCGGCAGTCGCTAGTCTGAACGTATTCGAACGTGGCCCGCAGTATGCGCAGGTCATTTCTGCAACCCCGATTAAAGAGAGCGTGAAAACGCCGCGTCAGGAGTGCCGTAATGTTGCGGTCACGCATCGACGTCCGGTCCAGGATGAGAACCGCATAGCGGGCTCGGTGCTGGGTGCGGTAGCTGGTGGGGTGATTGGCCATCAGTTCGGTGGCGGTCGCGGGAAAGATGTCGCTACCGTGGCGGGTGCATTGGGTGGCGGTTACGCCGGGAACCAAATCCAGGGCTCAATGCAGAATAACGATACCTACACCTCGACGCAGCAACGTTGCAAAACGGTATATGACAAGTCTGACAAAATGTTGGGTTACGACGTGACCTACAAAATTGGCGATCAGCAGGGGAAAATCCGTATGGATAAAGACCCGGGATCTCAGATCCCACTCGATAACAATGGTCAGCTGGTTCTGAATAACAAAACGTAAAAAAGCGTTTCGTTCGTTTTGATTAGCCCTTCAATCGCTCAGGCTGAAGGGCTTTTTTTTATGGCATTTATCAGCGGCTTTTCAGCATCTGTGGCCACAGGCGCATGGTGGTGTCGGTAATCTGTAACAGCGTATCAAGGCTGGCACCTTCGCGGGCACTGATCGACATCCCTTGCAAAATACAGTTCAGGAACTGTGCCAGTTCGCTAATGCACTTGTCGGCCGGGATTTCCCCGCGAGCCTGACGCTGAGTCAGAAACTCACACAGCGTTTTTTCCTGCATTGCATGACGCGACTTAATGGTTTGCGCTATCTCTTTTGAAGACGCAGCCAGCGTCGCGGACGTGTTTATCATAAAGCAGCCCGCAGGCGTGTCTTTGCTGGTAAAGCAGGTCGCCACCGCGCGGAAATAATCGCTGAGTGCAGCGTCTACAGATTTCTCTTCGCAGAACAGTTGGGCTTCGTGCTTATCCGCAAAGCGCGAGATATACCTGTCCAGAACTGCCCGGAACAAGCCTTCTTTATTCACAAACTCTGCATACAGCGTAGGCGCTTTTGCTCCCGTCGCTTCGACGAGATCCGAGAGCGATGTAGCTTCATAGCCGTGCTGCCAGAAGAGTGTCATGGCCTTATCAAGCGCCACTTCCCTGTCGAACACTTTTGGTCGGCCACGGCTTTTTTTTACGCAACATGCGACTTCAGTTGTCATGGTGCCGTTGTACCTCTGTGGTTGTGTTAAGCCTTCATTATAAAAACAAACACAGCGCATAACCAGCGCCCAATCGCACAAAATAAAATAATCATATGGTTATGAAAAATAAGGCATTAATTATTAATATAATAATCGTTATAAAAACAATTTGACGTGTGACGAAGAGCACATTATTATTTACCTATCGATCGTTAAGTTAATAATAACGACCTGCGAAAATTCATCTGCATAGGAAAAAAAATCATGAAAAGCATCAAAACCCTGGCCGTAGCCGCTGTTCTGAGTTCTCTGTCATTCGCAAGCTTCGCCGCTGTAGAAGTGCAGTCCACCCCAGTTGATCAACAAAAAGTGGGTGTGATTTCGGCTAATGCCGGCACGAACCTGGGCTCTCTGGAAGACCAGCTGGCGCAGAAAGCCGACGCGATGGGTGCTAAATCATTCCGTATTACCTCAGTTACCGGTCCAAACACCCTCCACGGGACTGCGGTAATTTATAAATAAGGCCCTCCTTATTTAACCCTCGGCAATGCCACTGCCAAAAAAAGACCGCGACGTTTGTCGCGGTCTTTTTTTATTACAGATTCTGAACCGGCGGTTCGTCATGCCGGGTGACGTTCACCGGCATCCCGGAACGTACCTCCATCGCATGCTCCATCACCTGCGCATCGGTCTGCGGCGAATCCTTGAATGTCGTCATCGTACTGTTCAGGCTAATCGGCAACACCTTCGGATCGTCATCAATATGCTTCGACAGCGGCTGATGAACTTCAACCAGATGTACGCCGCCAGGCTCCACGGACGCTTTAATCGGCGTATTGATAATGTTCACTTTCGTGCCTGGCGTAACCTGTTTGAACAGGGTTTCGATATCTCCATCGCGCAGTCGAATACAGCCAGAGCTCACGCGCATTCCAATGCCGAAGTCGGCATTAGTACCGTGCAGCAGATACACACCGCCGTACGCTGCAAGGCGAATCGCATGGTGTCCCATCGGGTTCTCCGGCCCGGCAGGGACGACCGCAGGTAAACTTATCCCCATTGCTTTATAACGCGCACGAATATTGGCCGTCGGCGTCCAGGTTGGATTGGCACGTTTATCGGACACCGTGGTCACCATTTCCGGGGTGAGCGTCGTGCCGCCCAGTTGGCCAATGCCAATCGGGTAAATGGTGACGCTGTTTTTACCCGGCGGGTAGTAGTAAAGACGCAGTTCGGCGAGGTTAATGACCATACCTTGACGCGGAGCGTCCGGGAGTAGGGTTTGCAGCGGGATTGTTAACACGCTGCCCGCACGCGGAACATACGGATCGACGCCAGGGTTCGCCTGTAACAGGGCCAAAAATCCGACGTTATATTTTTTGGCAATAGCCTCAAGTGAACCGCCGTTGTCTTCGACGACGTGATAGCGGTTTTCGCCCACCAGGCGGCTGCCAGACGGGGGAAGGGGCCAGGTGTTAGCGCGCGCGGGAAGGGCCGCGGCAAGAGTTACGACGACTGACAACAGGGCCAGTACGCGCAGGAAACGCGATTGAATCATCATCACAGCACATCCATAACGGTGATTGAGCAGGGAAAACCCTCATTATGGCGTCAATGCGTGTCTGGATGTTTCAGTGGTTTGCAAAGAGTGTGTAAATTAATGCGCAGTGGAAAGCCCCGGCAACATGCGCTGCCGGGGGACGTCAGAGGTTATGCGACGGCGTTTTCTTCGAGTTGCTGCATGAAGTTGCGCACCCATTCCATACGGTTTTTCCGCTCGGCCAGTTCCTGGAAGAACTTCAGACGCGTCGGTCCATCAAGACGATAATGCTGCGGCTGTTTTTGCAACAGACCAATCAGCCAGGCCGGGTTGACGTGGTTTTTCTCGTTGAACTCAATTACGCCGCCTTTTTCGTTGCCTTCGAGTTTACGAATGCCAAGCTTCTGCGCCTGCTGACGCAAACGGGCGATATCCAGCAGGTTACGCGCGGCATCCGGCAACAGGCCAAAGCGGTCGATAAGTTCGACTTTCAGCTCATCCAGTGCCTGCTCGCCTTTGGCGCTGGCTATCCGTTTGTAGAACGACAGTCGCGTGTTGACGTCAGGAATGAAATCCTCCGGTAGCAGTGACGGCATTCGCAATTCGACTTCCGTTTGCTGGCTGGTCAAATCTTCCAGTGACGGCTCACGGCCTTCTTTCAACGCGTCCACCGCATTTTCCAACAGCTCCATATACAACGAGAAGCCGATGGTTTCCATCGATCCGCTCTGATCCTCGCCAAGCAGTTCGCCCGCACCGCGGATCTCCAGATCGTGCGTCGCCAGTGCAAAACCCGCGCCTAAATCTTCCAGCGAGGCGATGGCTTCCAGGCGTTTTTGCGCATCGGTCGTCATCGCTTTCGGGTGCGGGGTCAGCAGCCAGGCATAGGCCTGATGGTGCGAACGGCCCACGCGACCACGCAGCTGGTGGAGCTGCGCCAGGCCAAAGTGATCCGCACGTTCGATGATGATGGTGTTGGCAGTTGGAATGTCGATCCCGGTTTCGATTATCGTGGTACACACCAGCACGTTGAATCGCTGGTGGTGGAAATCGTTCATCACGCGTTCCAGTTCGCGTTCGCGCATCTGGCCGTGGCCGATGGCAATTCGCGCTTCCGGCACCAGTTCTGCGAGCTTATCCGCCGCTTTCTGAATATTTTCTACGTCATTGAAGAGGTAGTAAACCTGTCCGCCGCGCAGCACTTCACGCAGAATAGCTTCACGAACCACCAGTTTGTCGTATTCACGCACGAAGGTTTTAACCGCCAGACGACGCGCAGGCGGCGTGGCAATAATCGACAGATCGCGCATACCGCTCATCGCCATGTTCAGCGTACGCGGAATAGGCGTGGCAGTCAGGGTCAGAATGTCGACGTCGGCACGCATTGCTTTGATACGTTCTTTGTGGCGCACGCCGAAACGGTGCTCTTCATCGACGATCAGCAGGCCGAGGTCGCGCCACTTCACGTCGCTTTGCAGCAGTTTGTGCGTCCCAATCAGAATATCGATTTTCCCCTCGCTGGCCTGTTCCAGAATTTGCGTCTGTTCTTTGGCACTGCGGAAGCGGGAGAGCATTTCGATACGTACCGGCCAGTTGGCGAAGCGGTCGCGGAAGTTGTCGAAGTGCTGTTGCGCCAGCAGGGTGGTGGGCACCAGCACCGCCACCTGCTTATTGTTTTCTACCGCCAGGAACGCGGCGCGCATAGCGACTTCCGTTTTACCGAAACCTACGTCGCCGCACACCAGACGGTCCATCGCCAGCGGCTGGCACATGTCACTCAACACGGCGTTAATCGCCTGGGCCTGATCCGGCGTGGTTTCAAACGGGAAGGTATCGCAGAAAAGCTGATACTGGTCGCGATCGTGTTTAAAGGCAAAGCCCGATTTTGCTGCGCGCTGGGCGTAGATATCCAGCAGTTCTGCGGCCACATCACGCACTTTTTCAGCGGCTTTCTGACGCGCGCGCGCCCAAACGTCGCCGCCCAGTTTATGCAGTGGGGCGTTGTCTTCCGCACCACCGGCGTAACGGCTGATCAAATGCAGCGACGATACCGGCACGTACAGTCTGGCATCGTTAGCGTAGGTGAGCATCAGATACTCACCGGTAATGCCACCGGCTTCGAGAGTGGTCATGCCCGCGTAGCGGCCGACACCATGCTCCAGATGCACCACCGGCTGACCAGGATGCAGCTCGGCCAGGTTACGAATCAGCGTATCCGGGTTGATGGTCCGGCGCGAATCCTGACGACGGCGTGCCACGCGCTCGCCCAGCAGATCGCTTTCGCAAATCAGCGCCCGGTTACGCAGCGTGTCGATGTAGCCATGTTCGGCGGAGCCAATCATCAGATAGCGGCCGTTGCCGTCGCACTCATCGAGGCGCTGAATGCGTTTTGGCGAGAGTTTAATGCGTGCCAGCAATTCGCCCAGCGCTTCACGTCGGCCTTCACTTTCTACTGAGAAAATAACCGGGCCATCGAAGCCTTCGAGGAAGCGACGCAGGTTGTCCAGCGGCGCTTTCTGCTGGGCCTGGACCGCGAGATCCGGTAGCTTCTGATAGCCCAGATTCACGTTCGCGGCTTTATCGGGGAGCACGTCTGTTTTCAGCTGAACGCGCGGCCATTTTTTTAGCTCGCTGAACAGCTCATCGGTGCGCAGCCACAGGTTTTCAGGCTCCAGCAGCGGACGCATCGGATCAACGCCACGGTTTTCAAAACGCGCGCGGGTGTCGGCTTCAAAACGATGAGCGCTGGCCTCCGGGTCGCCAGTATTCACCAGCAGCGTATTGGCCGGGAAATAGCTGAACAGCGGCGGCAGCGGCTCGCTGAAGAACAGCGGCTGCCAGTATTCGATGCCGGTCGGTAACGTACCTTTGCTCACCTGCTGATAGATGTGCTCCGCATCGCGTTTGACCTCAAACTTATCGCGCCACTGGCTGCGGAACAGTTCGATGGCAGTTTTGTCGGTCGGGAATTCATGCGCGGGCAGAAGGTTGATGGCATCGACTTCCTCCAGCGTGCGCTGGGTATCGGCATCAAACAGCCGCAGGCTGTCAATTTCGTCATCGAAGAAATCCAGACGGTACGGTCGGTCGCTGCCCATCGGGAATAAGTCCAGCAGCGCGCCACGGGTGGCGTATTCACCGTGTTCCATGACCTGATCAACATGGCGATAACCCGCGCTGTCGAGCTGAGCCCGCAGCGCATCGCGTGAAAGGCGCTGGCCTTTTTGCATCACCAGCGCATGACCGTGCAGATAGCTGTGCGGGCACACGCGTTGCATCAGCGTATTCACCGGTACGATCAGCACGCCGCGCTGCATAGTTGGCAGCTGATAGAGCGTCGAAAGGCGCGAGGAGATAATCTCCTGATGCGGCGAGAAACTGTCGTACGGCAGCGTTTCCCAGTCGGCAAGATTCATGACCAGTTCGTCGGTGAACTGGGCAATTTCATCCTGCAAGCGCAGGGCGTTTTGCATATCGGGGGCGATAAGCACCACCGGGCCACGGTGGCGTTCGATAATCTGAGCAACTTCTGTTGCGCAGGCGGCGCCGGTTAACTCACCGAGCAGACGCTGCTCGCCCGCTTTCGTCGGTAGGGCGTATCGTTGTTTTTCAGGCATAAATAATGTCGGGGTCCCGTAAAGGTTTACCCCCTGATTATGGGGGCAAACCGCCGCTCTTCAATGAAGATTATTATCCTCAATCGACCGACATTAGCAAATCAGGGCGCGATTATGGCCGACTGGCTGCCAAAGAAGGAGGGGAAAAGAAGATATCGCCCGCCAGACGCTGGGAGAGGCTGCGTGCCAGCATTCCGGTCGCCACGCACAGCAGCAGGCTGAAGAAGGGATAGAACATCAGAATCGCGAGTTCAACCGACGGCGAGCGTGCCTGGGCGCTGAACCAGCCGATAAGCAGGAGGCTGAAAATTTCCACCAAAATTCGGTGGGTGGTGTAAATCGCGATGGTATTCGAGCCAACCACGTTCAACAGAGAACGCTCCGACGGCGGGAAGCGACGGCCCACGGCGTAGAAAAGCTTCATGATGGCAAAAATCGACAACAGCGACAGGAACAGCGGCGTGCGCGCGAACCACAGCACAACAGAGATCAGGGCGAATGCACCCAGGGCCAGCCAGCGCTGACGCACGTTAAAGGCCATCATCCATGCCATTAACGCTGTGCCGTACCATGCGCCTAATGCGTAATAGATGACGTTACGCAGCACGCTGTTCATACCCCACCACGGCGTCGGCAGAAAATTAATCGCAATGCTGAGCAGCGCCAACCCGGCAATCATCAGCGTTTTACCGCGGGAGGTCAGCTTGCACAGCACGAAGTAGGCAATAAGCGCGTACAGATACCACAGACTGGTGCTGGCGGTGAGCATCCCCTGCACAAATTCACCCAGGTTGTCGGCATAAGCCGCATTCGCGCTGGTGCTGACATCACGATCCGGTGCCAGCCACTGCGTGATATGGCTCAGCGCCTGCCATTGTAAAACGCCCCACAGTGCCAGCACCCACAGGATGTTGCCGACGCGCTTGCCAAGGCTGTCACGCCAGGAAACCCCGTCGATGTAACGCTGGATCAGAAATCCGGAGATAAAAAAGAACACCGGCATACGGAAAGGGGCCAGATAGAGATTGAAGTACACCCAGCATTTCGCCAGCGTCCCAGACCACGGATGCTGGAAGCCGCTAAGATGCGGATAGAAGGTGATCACCGAGTGGTAAAATACCACCAGGCAAATGCATAGCCCCTTGATTTGATTGAGCCATAATGTTTTTTCTTTCATGACGATCCACGTTTTTCATTGCCATTAACAAGGGACTATCCTCAAGGGCTTTTAACGAGGAGTAATGGGTAACATTCTGTATTTGATTCATTTTCAGATAAAGATCAGGGTGCGGCTATCTGGTATAGCGCATTTACGCTCAGGTCTTTCGCTTATATACTCGGGCTCTAGCTAACAGCAACCAGACGGATTACATGTACCAACCTGTCGCACTATTTATTGGCCTGCGCTATATGCGTGGGCGCGCAGCGGACCGCTTCGGTCGCTTTGTCTCCTGGCTGTCGACCATCGGCATCACGCTCGGCGTAATGGCGCTGGTGACCGTGTTATCGGTCATGAACGGTTTTGAGCGCGAGCTGCAAAACAACATCCTTGGGCTGATGCCACAGGCGGTTCTGAGCGCAGACCAGGGGTCAGTGAACCCGCAGAAAATTCCTGAAACCGAAGCCAGGCTGAACGGCGTGACCCGCGTTGCGCCGCTGACTACAGGTGATGTGGTTATTCAAAGCCCGCGCAGTGTGGCGGTGGGCGTGATGCTCGGGATCGATCCGAGCCAAAACGATCCGCTGACGCCGTTCCTCGTTAACGTCAAACAAACCGCGCTGGAAAACGGGCAGTACAACGTCATTCTTGGCGAACAGCTGGCCGGGCAACTGGGCGTCAAGCGTGGTGATCAAATTCGCATCATGGTGCCGTCCGCCAGCCAGTTCACACCGATGGGCCGCGTACCGAGCCAGCGTTTGTTTAACGTAATTGGTACGTTTGCCGCGAACAGCGAAGTCGACGGCTACCAGATGCTGGTCAACATTCAGGACGCCTCGCGTCTGATGCGCTATCCGCTCGGCAACATTACCGGCTGGCGTTTGTGGCTTGATAAGCCGCTGGAAGTTGACACCCTGAGCACCCAGAAGCTGCCGGAAGGCACCAAATGGCAGGACTGGCGCGAACGCAAAGGCGAGCTGTTCCAGGCCGTGCGCATGGAAAAAAACATGATGGGCCTGCTGTTGAGCCTGATCGTCGCCGTTGCCGCGTTTAACATCATTACGTCTCTGGGCCTGATGGTGATGGAGAAGCAGGGCGAAGTCGCCATTCTGCAAACACAAGGGCTGACGCCGCGCCAGATTATGGCGGTGTTTATGGTTCAGGGGGCCAGCGCAGGCGTGATTGGTGCGCTGCTCGGCGCACTGCTTGGCCTGCTGCTTGCCAGCCAGCTCAATAATTTGATGCCGATTATCGGCGCGTTCGTTGACGGCGGCGCACTGCCGGTGGCAATCGTTCCGCTGCAGGTGGTCGTCATTGCGCTGGTGGCCATGCTGCTGGCGCTGCTTTCTACGCTTTATCCTTCATGGCGCGCTGCCGCCACCCAACCCGCTGAGGCTTTACGTTATGAATAAGATCCTGTTGCAATGCGACGACCTGTGCAAACGCTATCAGGAAGGCACTGTGCAGACCGACGTGCTGCACAACGTCAGTTTCAGCATTGGGGAAGGCGAGATGATGGCTATTGTCGGCAGCTCCGGTTCCGGCAAAAGTACGCTACTGCACCTGCTTGGTGGGCTGGACACGCCGACGTCCGGTGACGTGATTTTCAGCGGTCAGCCGCTGTCGAAAATGACGCTAGCGGCGAAAGCGGAACTGCGTAACCGCGAGCTCGGTTTTATCTATCAGTTCCACCATCTGCTGCCGGATTTCACTGCCGAAGAAAATGTGGCGATGCCGCTGCTGATTGGCAAAAAGAAGCCTGCTGAAATTCAGGAACGCGCCCGCGCGATGCTGGCGGCGGTGGGTCTCGATCATCGTCGCAGTCACCGTCCATCTGAACTTTCCGGCGGTGAGCGTCAGCGCGTGGCGATTGCCCGTGCGCTGGTCAATAACCCGCGTCTGGTGATGGCGGATGAACCGACCGGTAACCTTGATGCCCGTAACGCAGACAGCATTTTCCAGCTGCTCGGCGACCTCAACAAACAGCAGGGCACCGCGTTCCTGGTGGTGACTCACGATCTGCAACTGGCAAAACGGATGAACCGCCAGCTGGAGATGCGCGACGGCCACCTGAACGATCAACTGACCCTGATGGGGGCGCAGTAAATGGCGTCTCCGTTATCCCTGCTCATTGGCTTACGTTTTAGCCGTGGCCGCCGTCGTGGCGGCATGGTGTCATTGATTTCTGTGATTTCAACCGTCGGCATCGCACTGGGCGTGGCGGTGCTGATCGTCGGTTTAAGTGCGATGAACGGCTTTGAGCGTGAGCTCAACAACCGCGTGCTGGCGGTAGTGCCGCACGGTGAAATCGAACCGGTTAACCAGCCGTGGAACAACTGGCACGATGCGCTGACCAAAGTTGAAAAAGTCAAAGGTATCGCGGCGGCGGCACCGTATATCAACTTCACCGGCCTGATTGAAAGCGGCAGCAACATGCGCGCTATTCAGATAAAAGGCGTCGATCCTCAACAGGAAAAGCAGCTCAGCGCGCTGCCGAAATACGTGCTGAATAACGCCTGGGCCAATTTCAAAGCGGGCGACCAGCAGATTATTTTGGGCAAAGGCGTGGCCGATGCGCTGAAGGTTAAACAGGGCGACTGGGTATCGATAATGATCCCGAACGCTGACAAAGAGCATCAGCTGTTGCAGCCTAAGCGCGTGCGTCTGCACGTGAGCGGGATTTTGCAGCTAAGCGGCCAGCTCGACCACAGCTTCGCGATGATCCCAATGACGGATGCGCAACAATATCTGGACATGGGCAGCAGCGTGACCGGAATTGCTATCAAGGTGAACGATGTCTTTAACGCCAACAAGCTGGTGCGAGACGCAGGCGAAGTGACCAACAGTTACGTCTACATCAAAAGCTGGATTGGCACCTACGGATACATGTATCGCGACATCCAGATGATCCGTGCAATCATGTATCTGGCGATGATTCTGGTCATTGGCGTGGCCTGTTTCAACATCGTTTCCACCCTGGTGATGGCGGTGAAAGACAAGAGCAGCGATATTGCGGTGCTGCGTACGCTGGGCGCCAAAGATGGCCTTATCCGCGCAATTTTCGTCTGGTACGGCTTACTTGCCGGGCTGCTGGGCAGCCTGTTAGGCGTGGTGATTGGCGTGCTGTGTGCTCTGAATCTGACGGCTATCATTAACGGCATTGAAAAACTGATTGGTCATCAGTTCCTGTCCGGTGACATTTATTTTATCGACTTCCTGCCATCTGAGCTTCACTGGCTGGACGTCTTTTATGTGCTGGTCACGGCACTGGTGCTGAGTTTGCTGGCGAGCTGGTATCCTGCCCGCCGCGCCAGCCGAATTGATCCTGCAAGAGTGTTAAGTGGCCAGTAATTTCGCGTCATGACCCGGCGACGTTGTCGCCTGGGTCAGTTAAGAGGAATTGCAATGTTCTACGGATTTGACATTGGCGGCAGCAAAATTGCCCTTGGGGTATTCGACGCACAGCGGCGTTTGCAGTGGGAAAAACGTACTCCGACGCCGCGCGACAGCTATGAATCCTTTCTGCAGGCCGTTTGCGACCTGGTCGCTGAAGCTGATGAACGCTTTGGCGTAAAAGGCAGTGTCGGCATCGGTATTCCGGGAATGCCCGAAACCGCTGATGGCACGCTGTACGCTGCTAACGTTCCTGCCGCCAGCGGTCAAAAGCTGCGTCAGGATCTCTATGCTCGTCTCGACCGCGATGTGCGTCTCGACAACGACGCCAATTGTTTTGCACTCTCCGAAGCCTGGGACGACGAATTCACGCAGTATCCGCTGGTGATGGGGCTTATCCTCGGCACGGGCGTTGGCGGCGGTTTAGTTCTGAACGGGAAATCGATAACCGGTCACAGTTACATCACCGGCGAGTTCGGCCATATCCGTCTGCCCGTGGATGCGCTGGACGTTGTAGGGCGCGATTTTCCACTGACCCGCTGTGGCTGCGGCCAGTTGGGTTGTATCGAAAACTATCTCTCGGGCCGCGGCTTTGCCTGGCTCTACGAGCACTATAATCAGCAGGCGTTAAGCTCACCGGAGATAGTCGCGCAGTGGGAGCAGGGCGAAACCAAAGCCCGTGAACACGTTGAACGCTACCTCGATTTGCTTGCCGTGTGTCTGGGAAATATTATGACTATTGTCGATCCTGATTTACTGGTGATCGGCGGTGGATTGTCTAACTTTGCTGCGATAACAGACGGGCTGGCAGCACGCTTGCCGCGCCATCTGTTGCCGGTGGCTCGCGTGCCTCGCATTGAGCGCGCTCGCCACGGCGATGCCGGAGGAATGCGCGGTGCCGCATTCCTGCATCTTACGGATTGATACAGGGGTTATTATGCAGTCGCGTCGCTTCCATCGACTCAGTCGTTTTCGCCTTACTAAACGCCGCCTGCACGATCGTCTGCGCCAGCGGGTTTTCTTCAGAGACAGAGCGGTGCCGGAAGAGATGGTTAAACCCAGAGTGGTGGTGTTGACCGGGGCGGGGATTTCTGCTGAATCCGGGATTCGCACGTTCCGTGCAGCAGATGGTCTATGGGAAGAACACCGCGTCGAAGACGTGGCGACGCCAGAAGGATTCGCCCGCGACCCGGCGCTGGTGCAGGCGTTTTATAACGCCCGTCGCCAGCAGCTCCAGCAGCCCGAAATTCAGCCAAACGCGGCGCATCTTGCGTTGGCAAAGCTGGAAGAAGAGTTGGGTGACCGCTTCCTGTTGGTGACGCAGAACATCGACAATCTGCACGAGCGGGCAGGGAACAAGCGTATTATTCACATGCACGGGGAATTGCTAAAGGTACGCTGTGACTGGAGTGGACAAGTTTTTGAGTGGACGGGTGATGTTACCGTTGACGACAAATGCCACTGCTGCCAGTTCCCCCAGCCGCTGCGTCCACACGTAGTGTGGTTCGGTGAAATGCCGCTTGGCATGGACGAGATCTACGAAGCGCTGGCGATGGCCGATGAGTTTATCGCTATTGGCACTTCCGGACACGTCTACCCGGCTGCCGGTTTCGTGCATGAAGCGAAACTGCAGGGCGCGCACACCGTCGAACTCAATCTCGAACCGAGCCAGGTCGGCAGCGAGTTCGTAGAGAAACACTACGGCCTGGCAAGCGTAGTGGTCCCCGAATACGTGGCGAAGCTGCTGCAGGGGCTGTAGGCATCAACTTTCCCATCGATGTACCCCAGGCAGTGCCACGCGCCACTGCCTGAATATCCTCTTTCTACACTCATTCTGGTCACCTGCATGCAAATGCACGACTCTTACATCCGAATAAAAAATCTCTGAGCCCAAAATATCACCAACAAGACCCTGTGGACTTCGAATGTCGACGTAAATAATTTCATGTGAAGCTTTCAATACACAATATTTATTTATCAATGCTATCGGTATTTACTGTCTTTTAGTTACATTCAGGAATGTTTGGTAGCAAATTTAGAATTGGAAGATGGCATTCAGATTGCAAAGTTGTTATCAGGATAAAATTAAGGTCTTCTGGCCATCATTTTTGGTATAACAACAGAGCAATTTGCGTCTGGAAACTGTTCGAAAGCTTAGGTTTGCTGCTAAAAATCAACAAGGTATCGAATCTTTATGCTGTAAACGCGAGTGGTAGAGGGACTGTTTAGGATTTTTTATTTATTAGCTGGATAATGGTAATACACTAAGGGAAAGACGAAAATAATTTCTGGTGCATTCTTTTTTATTGGTTATTCTAAGGGTGTACATATGGTTACATACAAAAAAATCCCCATGCGGTATAGTGCTTATGGCTCTAAAAGTAGCAGGTTAACGGTCAGGTTCTAAAATAAAACAAATTCCAAACATTAAGTTATTAACTCCTTTTCATTATGACAATTAATAAAGATATTCTTCTGCATGTCTCCATGGCATTGGCAGCGGTTCTGGTATTGGCGTTACCCCCATTGATTAGTAGTAACCATTCGCTTTTAAAGTTTCAACCCATTATCAATACAATGGAAGGAACACGTAAAGAACAGAACGAAAAAATGATGACAATATCTCATGCTTTGCAGGGGCATGCGATTTTCTTTCTGGGAGCATCAGAGGTCATATGGTCGGGTGATGAGCCGCATGCGATATTTAATTACTTTAACCAGAGTCTTCAGGTACCTGTGGTGGCCTATGGGGGCGTGATGGTAGACAGCGTTATACAATATTCGCTGTTATCTCGTTTTAAACAGGACCTCAATAGCAAAACTAAATTGGTGTTGTTGCTGTCACCAGACAGTTTTTTCAGGCCAAAAGTTCCGACGAAGATTTTTGAAAATAATTTGCCTGCCGTTGTGTTTACTCCTTTGCTTAACGACCGTGACGTCGCTCCTGTCGTTACGCACTATCTGGAGAGCACACGCGGGGAAAAAATCAGTCATTTGTCGTTCAGCCAAATGCAAATCCGAGGCTGGAATATCAGCGACATCAAGAAAGAGATGTCCTATCAATTTGGCTCGTTTTGCGATCTGGCGCGAGATTTTTATAAGGAAAAAATTCGGCTAAAAAAAGCTCCGCCTGAATTATGGCCATCCCCTTCGGGCAAGTTTGAAACAGTCGATTGGGAGAGCCAGCGTCAACAAGCGTTGGAAAATAATAAAGAACGCAAGATAACGGCAGCAACCCACTGGATGACGCCAGAGTACTTCAAAGCACGTCCGAAGCCTTTTGACTGGAGTTCACGACCTCCAGCCGAGGAACAGATCGTGGCATTTAAAAAGATGATAAAAATGCTACACGATCGCCACGTGCAGGTGATTGCGATTGTTGATCCGATGAACCCTTGGGCTATCAGTCATCGGGAAAGATATAAGAAGGTCGATGATATTGTTAAGTCGACGCTGAAAGAATACCAGGTGCCTTATTACGACATGTATGAAATGCCTTATCAGAACGGTTGGAACAAAGATTATCTACACCCAACCGACCTGGCCTGGGTTGATATGGACCACTTTGTCTACGAGCAATTCAAATGATCAAGAAAGCAATTCGCCTGTTTCTGCTCTATTTTTGCCTGGCGCTGACGATTGTCGCCTGGTCGACGGTTAATGATTCAGCAAAACTGAAAGTACAGTTTGAGTATCAGCAATTTTGATGGTGTGATTATGTATTCGAACGCGTCATTTTTTGTTTATTTATTCTCTTCAGCGCTTCTTTTTGCGGGGATAAATCGTTTTTTAAAGTACCGGTTGACGTATCTGGTTTCATTTTCAGTGATTGCCCTGATAGGTTGGGCACATGTATTCCGTGGACAGTTTTTTATCCCGGTCGCTGTTTTTCTTTGTTTTTATGTCGTTACCTACCTTAAAGACAAAAAATACCTCAAGACATGGCAGGCGGTAAGTCTGACACTGTTGCCGCTGGTGCTGGTCAAACTTCACCTGAACAATCATTGGGGGATGATCGGCCTATCTTTCATGACGTTCAGGGCCATTGATGTGCTGCTGTATCGCAAAAAAGAAGAGGCCAAAAGTTTCATTACTTATTTTTGCTATCTCTTTTTGCCATTCGTGATCCTCGCAGGCCCGATGTATCGCTGGAATGCCTGGATAAAAGACATCCGCAAACCGACTTTCACCATGACCACCGAACTTTTCCTGCAGGCGATGCAGCAAATATTCTATGGCATCGTGCAAAAGTTTTTGTTTGCCATGCTCATTGACCACTACGTTATCAGCCATTGGCGTCATCATGATTTTACGCTGACGGTCGGGATTGTGATGTCCGTGGCTTATAGCTTCTATCTCTATTTTGATTTCGCGGGATACAGCAATATGGCGATGGGGGCCGGGCGTCTGTTTGGCCTCAATATCCCTCAGAACTTTAATTTCCCATTGCTGGCCAAAAACCCGCAGGACTTCTGGCGTCGTTTCCACATTAGCCTTTCTGAATGGCTCCGGGACGTAATTTTCATGCCGGTGTATATGTATTTATTGAGGTTTGCGTTCTTCCGTAACAACAAAACCTGTGCACAGAACATCGGTATCTTCTGCACGCTATTTTGCATGGGTGCCTGGAATGGGCTTGAGAGACACTATGTTATTAGCGGTATTCTTTTTGGCCTTATTTCGGTCTCTCACAACATGCTGTTATGGACGGCAAAAAGGCAACCTCTGCTTGAGCAGTGGTTGAAATACCCAGTTGTGTCGCTGTGTGGTCGATTTTTAACGTTGGCAAGCGCAGCGGTTTCTCTCTACATCTTCAGTGGAATGTCACCGTTATGAACCCTCAACATGATATCCAGTCTTTGCAGGATTATTTGCGTAAAACACTGCTGGATCCCGTCCGACCAGGACAACTGGCAATCAGTGGTAGCGATGGTGAGTTAACGTGGTCTGAACTTAGCGTGGCAGTGACCGGCTGGATGGAGCGTTATCATGCATCCGTCCCGCATCCCGATGCGCCTGTCGTGTTATATGGACATCAGCAAACAGAATTTGCGGTGGCTATATACAGCTGCCTGCTGCATGGCATCACGTATATTCCTGTTGATTGTATTTATCCGACCGAACGGCTGAAAGAGATCTGCGCGCTTGCTCACGCGCCTTATTACTATGACGTGCCGCAGCGGACATTCGTGCACACCGGCGAGGCTGCCAAGCCTCTGCAAGAGAGTCATCTGGCGTACATGATGTTTACCTCGGGGAGTACCGGCCAACCTAAAGGTGTGCAAATTGGCAGAGAGTCCGTGTGGAATTTCATCCAATGGGTTGGAGAATCATTTTCGCTGCCAGATGCTCCGGTTCTGATGAATCATGCGGTATTCAGTTTTGATTTATCTCTCATTCCGCTGCTGGCCAATTTAGCCAAAAATGGCCATATCGTTCTGAATTCAAAAGAGGCCATTACCGCGGAGTCATGGCTGGAATCGCTGCGTCTGAAAAAAGTATCTGCGTGGATTTCTACTCCTTCATTTGCGTATCAGAAACTTCTTTCTCCACAGTTTAATAGCGAATTTTTGCCCGATCTCTCCGTCTTTGTCTTTATTGGGGAAGTGCTGAATAAGGCGCTGGTGAAGCAATTACGCCGACGCTTCCCGAATGCAAAAGTCATGAATTCCTACGGGCCAACAGAAGCCACTGTGGCAACCACGGTGGTAGAAATCACAGATGAGATGATGGCCAGCGAATCAGACCTGTTGCCCATTGGCACTATGATGCCTCATTCCTTTATGGACATTACTCCAGAGGGCGAGCTGATCATTTGGGGGAAAAATGTGATGCGCGGATATCTTGGCCTGCCTGAAGAGAATGCGACCAAATTGCTTACCCGAGAAGACACACCATGGCGGGGCTATCGAACCGGGGATCTGGGATTTTCCCAAGATTATCTGTATTGCATGGGCCGCAATGATAGCCAAATAAAGCTCAACGGCTATCGGATTGAAATCAGTGAGATTGAAGCCAGGTTGTTGAACATGGACGGTATTCATGACGCGGTCGTACTACCGTTAATGAAACCGGGCGGCTCTGTTTTACGCATCGCAGCGTTCTGCGTGTCCCATTTATCGACAGAAGAAATAAAACAAGGGCTCGCGAAGGTCGTTCCGTCCTATATGGTTCCGAGTCAAATCCTACTCAAAGATGCATTGCCATTAAATCCTAATGGCAAAATCGATCGTAAGTTGTTAGACGCGCAAGCACGCGTCAGTTGATAATGTGAGGAATAATGATGGAAGAACAAGTACTGGCCCTGTTTGAGCGCGTGCTGTCCCGCAAGGTTGGCTTCAATGATGAACTTATTGAGTCTGACATTCTCGATTCGATAATGGCCGTCGATGTAGTACTCGAAGTTCAGGATGAGTTCGGCTGTATGATTTCGCCAACAGATGTCGCTAGCGTATTAAAAACGCCGGCGAGTCTGGCGGCCTATATTGAAGAAAACCGTTAATCATTTCGATTCAAAAAACGGCGGAGGGCATGATGCCGTCCGCCGTTTTATTCAGGGCTGGGTGTAATTACCGACCCGCCTTCAGCTTCTGGTAATAATCTTCGTAGATACGACTGGCGTCACCAACATCGTTCTGCCATTCGCCTTTCTTAATGGTTTCCGCATCCGGATACAACGATTTGTCGTTGGCGACTTTTGGATCCAATAGCTTACGTGCCGCCAGGTTTGGCGTCGGGTAGCCGATTGTTTCTGCCACCTGTTTGGCGACATCCGGGCGTAGCAGGAAGTTGATCAGCTTCAGCGCACCGTCGACGTTTTTGGCATTCGCAGGTATTGCCAGGCTGTCCATCCAGAAAATACCGCCTTCTTTAGGCCATACCACTTCCAGCGGCGTTCCGGCCTGACGCGCCACGAATGCAGAACCATTCCACACCATGCCCAAATTTACTTCGCCTTCCATGTACGGGTTCGCCGGGTTATCGGAGTTAAACGCCGCGACGTTAGGCATCAGTTTTTGCAGCTCTTTGTAGGCCGCTTCAATCTCTTTCGGATCGGTGGTGTTGCCGGAATAGCCCAGTTTACGCAGCGCCATCTGGAACACTTCGCGCGCGTCGTCGGTCAGCAGCAGGCTGCCTTTATATTCCGGTTTCCACAGGTCGGCCCAGCTGGTGACGGTTTTCGGATCGATAGCGTCGCTGTTCACGCCAATCGCCGTGGCGCCCCAGATGTACGGAATCGAATAGTCGTTATTCGGGTCAAACGGCTTGTTCAGCATTTCCGGATCAAGATTGCTGAAGTTGGTCAGCTTGCTTTTGTCGATTTTCTGAATCATGCCTTCTTTGCGCATTTTGTCGACAAAGTAGGTCGAAGGAACCACCAGATCGTACGCGCCGTCTTTATAGGTTTTCAGTTTGGCGTACATGGTTTCATTCGATTCATAGGTCGAATAGATAACCTTGATCCCGGTCTCTTTGGTGAATTGCTCCAGCAGGCCCGGCGGTACGTATTCGGTCCAGTTATAGAAATAGAGCGTTTTGCTGTCATCGGCGTGCGCCGCACCCATTCCGAGTACTAACGCCGCGGCGGCAAGCATTTTTTTCATTTCGATGTCCTCTGAGATTTCGTTTTATCACGAGCAACTATCTGGCTGGCAACCACCATAACCAGAGAAAGCACTAACAGAATGGTCGCCAGCGCGTTCACTTCTGGTGAAACGCCAACTTTAACCATCGAGTAAATCTTGAGTGGCAAAATTTCATAGCCGGGACCGGTGACGAACGAGGAAACCACCACGTCATCCATCGACAGGGTAAAGCTTAGCAGCCATCCGGCAGCGACCGCAGGCATCGCCAGCGGTAAGATTATTTTGCGCAGAATGGTCATTTCGCTGGCGCCCAAATCTTTCGCAGCTTCCAGCATCCGCACATCAAAGCCTTTCAGGCGTGAGTAAACGGTGACCACCACAAACGGCAGGCAGAAAGTGATGTGCGAGAACAACAGCGACCAAAAGCCGAGCTGAATGCCAATCAGCATAAACAGCACCAGCAGGGAAATCGCCATCACGATGTCCGGGGACATCATCACCACGAACAGCATGCCGCTGACGAACGGCTTACCGCGAAAACGATAGCGAAACAGCGCCACCGCGGTGAGCGAGCCAATCAGCGTGGCGAATGTCGCGGAAAACACTGCCATCGTCAGCGAGTGCTGTGCGGCCTGCAACAGGCTGTCGTTGTTCATCAACAGGCTGTACCACTGCGTGGTGAAGCCCTGCCAGTTAATGCCAAACCGTGAGCTGTTAAAGGAGTTCACGATCAAAATAATGATCGGAATATACAGCCAGGCGTAGATGGCGGTCATAAAGCCGCCGCGAAGCAGACGACCGATCATTCGAGTTCCACCTTTTTGTTCAGCAACCGCGCGGCGCGCCAGTAAACCAGCAGCATCAGGCCCATCACCAGCGTTAGCGTAATGCTGGTGGCCGCCCCAAATGGCCAGTCGCGAATATTCAGGAACTGGCTTTTGATAACGTTGCCGATGAGCAGGTTTTTCGCACCACCCATCAGGTCGGAGACGTAGAACAGGCCCATCGCGGGAAGCATGACCAGCAGACTGCCCGCAATAATTCCCGGCATGGTCAGTGGCATGATGATGCGAATAAAGGTCTGGAACTTATTGGCGCCTAAATCGCGGGCCGCTTCCAGCAGCGGTTTGTCGAGCTTCTCAATGCTGGAATAGAGCGGCATCACCATAAAGGGCAGCAGAATGTAGACCAGGCCGATGATCACCGCGCCTGGCGTATACATAATGCGAATCGGCGTATCAATCACCCCGGTCCACAGCAGGAACGCGTTGAGATAGCCTTTAGTGCTGAGGAAAATTTTCAGCCCGTAAATGCGGATCAGCGAGTTGGTCCAGAACGGAACGATCAGCAGAAACAACAGCAGAGGGCGGACTTTTTCCGGCAGGCGCGCCAGGAACCAGGCGAAAGGATAGCCGAGGATCAGACACACCAGCGTGGCCAGCAGCGCCATATTCAGCGAGTGCAGTAAAACATCAAAATAGAGTGGGTCGAGCAGGCGTGCGTAGTTATCCAGCGAAAAGACCATTTTGACGAAACTGGCGTCGTCACGGGTCAGGAAGCTGGTACCGATGATCATCAGGTTGGGCAGAAAGACAAATACCACCAGCCAACCGACAATGGTGGCGATAACCACCTTCTGGAATTTACTGGTGTTCTTCATCAGCCAGCACCACCTCCCAGCTTTCGACCCAATTGATGGCCATTTTTTGATCCAGAGAATGGTCGAAGTCCGGGTCATCTTCATTGAAGAATTCGCTGACCATCACCATTTTTCCGTTTTCCAGCTCAACCACGGATTCCAGGGTCATGCCCTTGTAGTTGCGCTCGCGCACGTAGCCAATCAGGCCTTCTATGTCGTTATCGTGATTAATTTCATCGACGCGCAAATCTTCCGGCCGCAGCAGCACATTAAGCTTCTGGCCTTTTTCTACCGCGAAGTTAACGTAGATATTACACTCGCGGCCTTCAACGTTGGCGCGCACGCGCTGTTCATCCAGACGTTCAATCACCGTGGCGTTGAACATATTGATTTCCCCAATGAATCCGGCGACGAACAGGTTCTTCGGTTCTTCATAAATTTCACGCGGCGTGCCATCTTGCTCGATTTTGCCATCACGCATCACCACGATACGGTCAGACATGGTCAGGGCTTCTTCCTGATCGTGGGTTACGAACACAAAGGTAATGCCGAGCTTACGCTGCAGGGCCTTAAGTTCGTTCTGCATCTGCTTACGCAGTTTGTAATCGAGCGCAGACAGGGATTCGTCCAGTAATAATAGACGTGGTTTATTGACCACCGCGCGGGCGATAGCCACACGCTGCTGCTGTCCACCGGAAAGCTGATGGGGTTTGCGCTGAGCAAACTCTTCCAGTTGCACCATGCGCAGGGCATCGGTGACGCGGGGCGTTATCTCATCGGCAGGCGTTTTTTGCATCCGCAGACCGAAGGCCACGTTCTCGAACACGGTCATGTGCGGGAACAGCGCGTAGCTTTGAAAGACGGTATTAACGTGGCGGTTTTCCGCAGGGACATCGGTGATATCGATATCCTCAAGATGAATGCGGCCGTGGTCGACATTTTCGAGCCCGGCAATCAGGCGTAAAACCGTGGTTTTACCGCAGCCGGAGGGGCCTAGCAGCGTAAGGAATTCACCATTATTGATGGTGAGATTGAGATCTGAAATGACTGTTTTACCATCAAAGCCTTTGCGAATCCCCGCCAGATGCACCAGCGGTGAAAGCGAACGCGATTGTGTATTCAATTTTTTACTCTGTCCCATGTAAACGCAGCGAATGATTCCCGCTACGGGGTGTGTGGTTAACCACCTTTAAAGGTCTGACACATAATTAAGGGCTGGCATTCTACGGCAATCCCCTGAAATCGCCAATCATTCCGCCTCCTTGTTGACTACCTTTATACAATTCACACAGGTGATCGAAAAAAAATCTCAATTGCCGGGCCAAAAGTGACCTGACGCAATATTTAGGGATCGGTGCTTACTGATAATGTTGACACGAAAAACGAGGGCGACGACATGGATAAATTACTTGAGCGGTTTTTGCAGTACGTTTCTCTGGATACGCAGTCGAAGCCTGGTGTGCGACAGGTGCCGAGTACCGAAGGGCAGTGGAAATTGTTACGCCTGCTCAAAACGCAGCTCGAAGAATTGGGGCTGATTGACGTCACGCTGAGTGAGAAGGGCACGGTGATGGCCACGCTGCCTGCCAACGTCGAGGGCGATATTCCCGTCATCGGTTTTATTTCTCACGTCGATACCTCACCTGATTTTAGCGGCAAAAACGTGAATCCGCAGATTGTCGAAAACTATCGCGGGGGAGATATCGCGCTCGGTATCGGCGATGAAGTGCTGTCCCCGGTTATGTTCCCGGTGCTGCATCAGCTGCTCGGCCAGACGTTAATCACCACCGACGGTAAAACCCTGCTCGGTGCGGATGACAAAGCCGGCGTAGCGGAAATCATGACCGCGCTGGCGTTGATGAAGGCCAATAATGTACAGCATGGTGAAATTCGCGTGGCCTTCACGCCGGATGAAGAAGTGGGCAAGGGAGCCAAACATTTTGACGTTGAGGCGTTCGGGGCTCAATGGGCGTATACCGTCGACGGCGGCGGTGTGGGCGAACTGGAATACGAGAACTTCAACGCGGCGTCGGTGACCATCAAAATTGTGGGCAACAACGTGCATCCGGGCAGCGCAAAAGGCGTGATGGTGAACGCGCTGTCGCTGGCTTCACGCATTCACGCGGAAGTGCCTGCCGACGAAAGCCCTGAGCAGACGGAAGGTTATGAAGGTTTCTTCCATCTGACCAGTATCAAAGGCACCGTCGACAGCGCGCAGATGCACTACATTATTCGTGATTTCGACCGTAAACAGTTCGAAGCGCGGAAGCGCAAAATGATGGAAATCGCGAAAAAGGTCGGCAAAGGGTTGCACCCGGATTGCTACATCGAGCTCATCATCGAAGACAGTTATTACAACATGCGTGAAAAGGTGATGGAGCATCCGCACATCATCGAAGTCGCGCAGCAGGCGATGCGTGATTGCGATATCGAACCGCTGATGAAACCGATTCGCGGCGGCACCGATGGCTCGCAGCTTTCGTTCATGGGATTACCGTGTCCGAACATCTTTACCGGCGGCTATAACTACCACGGCAAGCACGAGTTCGCGACGCTGGAAGGGATGGAGAAAGCGGTAAAAGTGATTGTGCGGATTGCAGAGCTAACCGCTAAACGGTAGTCGGGGTTTGCCGGATAATGTGCCCGGCGGTGCTAATGCTGACTGGCCTACACGATTAACGTATTGTAGGCCAGTACAAGCACAGCGCCGCCGGACGAACGACTATCAGTCCTCGAAGAACCAATAACCGCTGTTCACCAGCGCAGAGAGCATCGCCAGGAAGGAAGGGTCTTCCAGCGCGTCACCAAAATGTTCAGCATTCAGTTCAATATGACTCGCCAGCGCTTCCAGTGCCGGGCGGTGCAGTGAATCAATTTTCTCACCATTCACGTACACTTCGCCGTCAATGCGCAGCACGCGCAGACCACCCAGACGAACCAGTTTGTCGCCCTGTTGCAGCGCGTCGTAAATCTCGTCGGCTTGATACGGTGGCTCCGGCGGAGAAACGTCGAGTTCGTGACGCGTCTGACTGATGAACTCCCCAAACCACTGGGTAAAGTGTTCCGGCTGGCTTATCATTTCGAGCATCATTGCACGCAGCTTCTCGAGTTCCTGCGGCACGATATCCGCCGGATGTTCACGCGCAGGCACGTCCGGGTCAGTATAACGGTGCGTACCCAGCTCTCGCTGTAACACGTAATCAGCGAAACCGCTGATTAACTCCTTGCCGCTTGGCGCGCGGAAACCGACCGAGTAGTTCAGCGAGTTTTCCAGCGAATAACCTTCGTGCGGGAAACCTGGTGGAATATAGAGAATGTCGCCCGGCTCCATTTCTTCATCGATAATCGCGTCGAACGGGGAGACCTGTAGCAGGTCCGGGTGCGGGCAGTGCTGCTTCATCGGCACTTTGTCACCTACTCGCCAGCGACGGCGGCCGGTTCCCTGAATGATAAAGACATCGTACTGATCCAGATGCGGGCCAACGCCGCCGCCGGGCACGGAGAAAGAAATCATCAGATCGTCAATGCGCCAGTCGGGTAGGGCGCGGAACGGGCGCATTAGCGCCGCGGTCGGTTCATGCCAGTGGTTTACCGCCTGCACCAGCAGCGACCAGTTGTTTTCACTCAGGTGATCGTAGCTTTGGAAGGGGCCGTGGCTGACCTGCCATTTGCCTTCATGGTGGCTGACGAGGCGGCTGTCCACTTCGTCTTCCATGGCGAGGCCCGCCAGTTCGTCAGGAGAAATTGGGTCGACAAAGTCGGTAAAGCCGCGCTTCAACACGACCGGGCGTTTTTGCCAGTAGCGTTCGATAAAGTCGGGCCAGTTGAGCGATAACTGATAATCCATAATGTTTTATTCCACAGGCAGGCTTCTGTTGGGAGTATTGACTCTAAATCATTCGAGTTGCATGAAGTATGACGAGTATAACGGATGCCACTGCCTGACGATGCAGGCGGCGGCAAAAAAAGACTCAGGCCTCTTTGCTTTCCGGATGCTGACGGCCGAAAATCACTTCCATTTTTGCGCCACCGAGCGGGCTGTCACCGGGCAGAATTTTGCCTTCATACTGATCAACAATTTCACGCGCCACGGAAAGCCCGACGCCCTGGCCTGGGCGCAGCGTATCCGCGCGCTGACCGCGGTCGAACACCAGGTCGCGTTTACTTTGCGGAATACCCGGCCCGTCATCTTCCACGAAAATATGCAGATGATCGTCCGTCTGGCGAGCCGATACCTCCACGAACTCCAGACAGTATTTACAGGCGTTATCCAGTACGTTACCCAGCACTTCCATAAAGTCGTTTTGTTCGCCGACGAAGCTGATTTCCGGCGAGATATCGAGAGTGATGTTCACGCCTTTACGCTGATACACTTTGTTTAGCGCCGAAGTCAGATTATCCAGCAACGGCGCCACGGGGTGTAGCTCACGGCTGAGTAACATGCTGCCCGTGCGCATACTGGCGCGATGCAGGTAATAGCCAATCTGCTGCGAGATACGGCTGATTTGCTCCAGCATCACCGGCTCGGCGTCCTCCACGCTGAGCTTGTTCCCGCGCAGGGAACGCAGGGTACTTTGCAGCACCGCCAACGGTGTTTTCAGGCTGTGCGTGAGGTCGGTCAGCGTGGTGCGGTACTTGTCGTAGCGGTCGCGCTCGCTTTTCAGCAGGCGATTAAGGTTTTGCACCAGGCTTGTGAGTTCGCGGGTGGTTTCCGGATTTAGCGTCTCGCGGTGGTGCTCTTCCAGTTCGCGCACCTCTTTTGCCAGCGATTCTATCGGCCGCAAGCTCCACCACGCGGCGACCCACAACAGCGGAATCACCAACAGCAAATTCGCTGCCAGCACATAGATAAACCAGCTCCACACCATATACGAGCGCTTCAGCTCAATGGGAATGGTGTCGACGACCACGATGGTCATCTGCGGTAAATGGGCCGTTGCGGGATAGATATTGACGGCGACCGAGTGGGTCATTTCGGAGTCGTCATCCTGCTGGCGAATCTCGTTTAGCTGCTGCATCACCGCATGATCGTTACGCAACAGCATACTTGATGAGCCAACGTCGGCTTCGATTTCGTGGAAACCGTTGGCCTTCAGCCATTCCGGGCGGATCCGGTCCACCAGCCATGGGACGTCGCGCTGCATCCACATCAGCTTGCCGTGCTTGTCGTAAATCAACGCCATCGTCGGGCTTTGCAGGTTGAGGTTTTCAGGGATCTCAACGTTGACTTTGTTATTTTCTAAACGGGCGAGGGTGTAGAACAGGTTGCTTTCACCGCGCAGTAAACGGAAAGTGGTTTTATCGAAGCTGACGCTGTAGCCGACCAGCGCGACCATCCCGTACGCCAGTGATAACACCAGAACGACCCCTGCGGTCGCCAGCAAAAAGCGGACGCGCAGGGAAAGGGGCAAAATATGCCTGAGTACTTTTTTCATCCGCGTAGTTCGAACAGGTAACCCTGACCTCGTACGGTGGTGATCACGTCCTGCGGGTACTGTGCCTGGATTTTCTTGCGCAGGCGGCCCATCAGCACGTCGATGGTGTGGCTCTCGCGCAGTTCGGCGTCGGGGTAGAGTTGCAACATTAGCGAATCTTTACTGACGACTTTGCCGTTATTGCGGATAAGCGTTTCCATAATGGTGTATTCAAAAGCGGTCAGCTTGATGACCTCTTCATTCACCGACAGCTCACGGCGTGACAAATCGACCTGGAACGGCGGAATGGAAATCACCTGCGATGCCAGGCCGCTGTTACGGCGCAGCAACGCCTGCATCCGCGCCACCACTTCTTCGATATGGAACGGTTTAGTGACGTAATCGTCTGCACCGGCGCTCAGCACTTCGACTTTGTCCTGCCAGCCTTCGCGGGCGGTCAATACCAACACCGGGAGTGAAATTTCGTGGCTGCGCCAGCGACGGATCATCGACAGCCCATCTTCATCCGGCAGCCCTAAATCCACAATCGCAATATCCGGCACATGTTCACCGAGATAATAATCCGCTTCCTTTGCGTCTTCCGCAGCATCAACCTGGTGGCCCAGCTCCTGGAGCTGAACTTTGAGATGGTGACGCAACAGGGCGTTATCCTCCACGACGAGTACGCGCATGTCTCTACTCCCTTTCATTTACGATTTGAATAGTTTAACGCGATTACGCAAAACCAGTGCATTCAAGTGAAACTTAATCAGACGTTTTAGCCGATAATATAAACTGACTTCGCTTTTCGGACTTAAGCATTTCTGAGATAACGGCTATCTGTTTATTTACCGTTGAGGGCCTGGCATCGAGAGGGGGAGAGGTATTACGGGCAGGAATGATCTCCCGATGGATTTACGGGAAGGGGATTATATCCTCATGAAAAAAGCAAAATGATTTCAGTCTACAGAAAATTACCTGGAGATTTTTAATAGCATGGAGGCACCTGGCACGGCATAACGCTTTCTCCTCGGTAGAGGAGAACCTCTCTCCCGGGGGGAAGAGAGGTGAGATAACTTATTTCAGTTCATCAACCATCGTAATGGCGCGACCGATATAGTTGGCCGGGGTCATGGCTTTCAGGCGCGTTTTCTCGTGCTCTGGCAGCGCCAGACCGTCAATAAACTCTTTCATGCCTTCGGCGTCAACACGTTTGCCGCGGGTCAGCTCTTTCAGCTTCTCGTACGGTTTTTCGATGCCGTAACGACGCATAACGGTCTGGATCGGCTCAGCCAATACTTCCCAGTTGCTATCCAGTTCTGCCAGCAGGCGATCGCGGTTCACTTCCAGTTTGCTCACGCCTTTCAGCGTGGACTGATACGCAATCAGCGCGTAGCCGAGGCCGACGCCGAGATTACGCAGCACCGTGGAGTCGGTGAGGTCACGCTGCCAGCGGGAAACCGGCAGTTTGCTCGCCAGATGTTGCAGCACGGCGTTGGAGAGGCCGAGGTTGCCTTCGGAATTTTCGAAGTCGATCGGGTTCACTTTATGCGGCATGGTGGACGAGCCGATTTCACCGGCAATGGTTTTCTGCTTGAAGTGGTTCAGCGCCACGTAGCCCCACACGTCGCGATCGAAGTCGATAAGGATCGTGTTGAAGCGCGCCACGCAGTCGAACAGTTCAGCGATGTAATCGTGAGGTTCAATCTGGGTGGTGTACGGGTTCCACTGGATGCCGAGCGACGTCACGAACGCTTCGCTGAATTCATGCCAGTCGACTTCCGGGTAGGCCGCGATGTGAGCGTTATAGTTGCCGACCGCACCGTTGATTTTACCGAGGATTTCCACCTGGTTCAGCTGACGATACTGACGCTCCAGACGGTACGCCACGTTCGCCATCTCTTTACCCATGGTGGAAGGTGTCGCTGGCTGGCCGTGGGTACGTGAAAGCAGCGGGATATCGCGATACTGCACCGCCAGGTCTTTCACCGCATCGATAAGCTTACGCCAGTACGGCAGCACCACTTCGTCGCGAGCGGTTTTCAGCATCAGCGCGTGGGACAGGTTGTTGATGTCCTCAGAGGTGCAGGCGAAGTGAATGAACTCAGACACCGCGTGCAGGGCAGGAACGTCAGCCACTTTCTCTTTCAGGAAATACTCAACCGCTTTCACATCGTGGTTGGTGGTGCGCTCGATGGTTTTAATGCGCGCGGCGTCTTCTTCGTTAAAATCAGCGATGATTTTATCGAGGAAACCGTTTGCGTCAGCAGCAAAAGCTGGAACTTCCTTGACAGCTGTGTGCGCGGCTAATTTTTGCAGCCAACGAACTTCAACCTGCACACGGAATTTCAGCAAACCGAATTCGCTGAAAATGCCGCGCAGCGCGCTGACTTTATCGCCGTAGCGTCCATCGACAGGGGAAACGGCGGTCAGTGAGGATAATTCCATAGATCACAACTCCGGAGTTATATGAGCAAGAATTTGTTTTGCCTGAGTGGTCAGGCGATTACGGGAAAACATGAGCTGCAGACGACCGCCGCCAACCTGGTGCCACAGCACCGCGGCGCGGATGCCTGCCAGCAGGCCAGCGCGAACTTTGGCCTGCACCTGCGGGCTTTGCAGCACGGCAGGGGAACCGGTGACCTGAATACGCGGCCCCAGCGGGCTAATCACGTCGACATAAATAGCCGCCATCGCGCTCATCAGGGTTTCAGACTGCAAATCGAAATGGTCTAACTGGCGCTGCAGCCCGGCAATGCGCTCGCCGAGCGTATCCATGGCGCCTTTGGCGGCAAAGAGCTTACGTTCCAGCACCATCAGGCTTAAGGTGTAGCGCGTCAGTTCGGCGTTGAGGCCCTGACGACTGCTGGCGTTAAGTACCCCAAGCAGCGTTTCAAGGCCGAGGCGAAGATTGGCTTCACTGCCACCGAACACGCCCAGAGTGGAATCCGGGTTGAGATCGATAACGCTGTTCAGCGCCACGTGCAGGGCATCGTTGTCGCAGTGCCCCTGATGCGCAAGTTGCTGAACCAGACGGGCCGACTGGCAAATCCCGGCCAGTGCGATAGTGATGTCGTAATAGTTCTTCGCCACTAAAACTCCTTTCTGTGTGCTGTCTGAGTCTTAAACCGGCAGCGGTAAACGCTGCTCGATAATGCCGCCGCCGAGGCACACTTCACCGCTGTAGAAAACGGCGGACTGGCCTGGGGTTACGGCAGAAACGGGCTCGTCAAAGCGAACCTCAATGCGGTCTTCATCCAGTGCAGTCACGGTGCACGGAATGTCTGTCTGGCGATAGCGGGTTTTCACCGTGCAGCGCAGGGTGCCGTTGAGTGGCTGACGATCGACCCAGTGCAGCTGTTGGGCAATCAGGCCGACGGACATCAGGCGCGGGTGGTCATGACCCTGAGCCACCACCAGAATGTTATTTTCAACGTCTTTATCGACGGTGTACCACGGCTCTTCGCTACCGTCTTTGGTGCCACCGATGCCTAAGCCTTTACGCTGGCCGAGGGTATGATACATCAAGCCCTGGTGCTCGCCGATCACGTCGCCATCAACGGTAACGATTTTGCCCGGCTGAGCCGGCAGGTAGCGGCCAAGGAATTCACGGAATTTACGCTCGCCGATAAAGCAGATACCGGTGGAGTCTTTTTTCTTCGCGGTGATGAGATCGAGTTCTTCCGCAATGCGGCGAACTTCAGGCTTCTCCAGCTCGCCTACCGGGAACAGGCTTTGGGCAATCTGTTCGTGGCTCAGCGTATACAGGAAATAGCTCTGGTCTTTGTTTCCGTCGAGACCGCGCAGCAGCTGGCTTTTGCCATTCACGTCGGCGCGGCGCACATAGTGACCGGTGGCGATGTAGTCGGCACCTAAATCTTCGGCGGCGAATTCAAGGAAGGCCTTAAATTTGATCTCTTTGTTGCACAGAATATCCGGGTTCGGAGTGCGACCGGCTTTGTACTCTTCGAGGAACAGCTCAAACACGTTGTCCCAGTATTCTGCGGCAAAATTGACGGTATGCAGTTCAATGCCGAGCTTGTCGCACACGGCCTGGGCATCGGCCAGGTCTGCTGCGGCTGTACAATATTCCTCGCCGTCGTCCTCTTCCCAGTTCTTCATGAACAGGCCTTCGACCTTATAACCTTGCTGTTGCAGCAGGTAGGCAGAAACGGAGGAATCGACACCGCCGGACATGCCGACGATCACTTTTTTTGGGCTTTCTGACATTGGAATACTCACGACATTGAACTTCAAGGCGGCATATTCTATCACGCAGCCCCAGGGTTGACACCCTTTGTGAAGGGCCAGTTAAATTCGCCGATAATTTCTAGCGGCAGACGCTGGCCGCTCTGCCAGCTGCGGATGCTCTCGGCCACTAACGGAGAGCGTAAATGACAGGCGGTGAGGATCTCTTCGGCGCTCAGCCACAGGCAGCGATCGATATCATCATCATGGGGTTGCGTCTCGCAGACATCATCCAGTTCGATGGCAAACAGAAAGCGCAGGAACGGCGTGTTGTCCGGTGCAATCCATTGATGCATACGCACCAGATGCTGCGGCGTGGCGCGAATGCCGGTCTCTTCCCACAGCTCGCGTTCAGCGGCCTGAACCAACGTTTCGTCAGCTTCCAGATGCCCGGCTGGCTGATTCCAGGTGGCTTTTCCATTAACTGTTTCTTCCACAATCAAAAACTTACCTTTGGCGTGAACCAGACAGGCGACGGTGACGTGCGGTTTAAACATGGAGACTCCTGATTTCGGCGCGTGATTATATTTATTCGATATGGATCACATTTTTCTTCCACCACTATACTGCATTCGGGTGTTCGACCGAACACGCGATCGGCATGCAACGGACAACTCGTGCCGATCTGACGGCATTACTCTGAAGTCACATCCCGCCATTCGCCATTGGTGAGATTGTCCAGGGTGTATTTGCCCATCGCGTAACGAATCAAACGCAGGGTAGGGTAGCCGACATGCGCGGTCATGCGGCGAACCTGCCGGTTACGCCCTTCATACAGTGTGACTTTCAGCCAGCACGTGGGAATGGCTTTACGCTCGCGGATTGGCGGATTGCGCGGCCATAACCATTCAGGTTCATCCACAAGCTCAATTCCAGCCGCAAGCGTTGGCCCATCATTTAGCGTCACGCCGGTGCGCAGCGCAGTCAGCGCGGCCTCATCCGGCTCACCTTCTACCTGCACAAAGTAGATTTTTCCGGTGCGTTTGCCCGGCTGGGTGAGCTGCGCCTGCAACGCGCCGTCATTGGTCAGGACCAGCAGGCCCTCGCTGTCGCGGTCGAGTCGCCCGGCGGCATACACGCCCTGAACGTCGATAAAATCTTTGAGGGTGCTGCGTCCGGCTTCGTCAGTAAACTGCGGCAAAACATCGTAGGGTTTATTGAACAAAATGACGCGTTTTGGCTGGCTTTCTTTGCGTTGTCTGGAAGCTTGTTGTGAGCTGAATCGCTTAAGGCGGTGATTTCTAAAAGAAGTTTTATTCATGGTATTTTCAGGCCGGGTCAATTGCCGCATTATAGCCTAATTACGAAGACCTTTCATGGAACCCAACATTCAGGTAGTATCAACCAGCTCATTACAAATCATTAACAAAAAATATTGCTCACACTATTCGCGTTGCGGGGCAGCAACGCTACCCAGGACACGAAAGTCACGAGCAGTCACCAGAAGCGCTCGAAGGAGAGGTTAATGGAAAGCAAAGTAGTTGTTCCGGCGGAAGGCCAAAAGATCACCCTGCAAAACGGCAAACTGAACGTCCCCCACAATCCGATTATTCCATTCATCGAAGGTGATGGTATCGGTGTGGACGTAACTCCGCCGATGATCAAAGTGGTGAATGCCGCCGTAGAGAAAGCCTACAAAGGCGAGCGTAAAATTTCCTGGATGGAAATTTACACCGGGGAAAAATCCACCAAACTGTACGGCCAGGACGTCTGGCTGCCAGCTGAAACTCTGGACCTGATTCGCGATTATCGCGTGGCCATCAAAGGCCCGCTGACCACTCCGGTCGGTGGCGGTATTCGTTCTCTGAACGTAGCCCTGCGCCAGGAGCTGGACCTTTACGTCTGCCTGCGTCCGGTACGTTACTACCAGGGCACCCCAAGCCCGGTTAAACACCCAGAACTGACCGACATGGTCATCTTCCGTGAAAACTCAGAAGACATCTACGCAGGCATCGAGTGGAAAGCTGACTCTGCCGACGCGGAAAAAGTTATCAAGTTCCTGCGTGAAGAAATGGGCGTGAAGAAAATTCGCTTCCCTGAACACTGCGGTATCGGCATCAAGCCATGTTCAGAAGAAGGCACCAAACGCCTGGTTCGCGCGGCAATTGATTACGCTATCACCAACGACCGTGACTCTGTGACCCTGGTTCACAAAGGCAACATCATGAAGTTCACCGAAGGCGCTTTCAAAGACTGGGGTTACCAGCTGGCGAAAGAAGAATTCGGCGGTGAGCTGATCGACGGCGGCCCGTGGCAGAAAATCAAGAACCCGAAAACCGGCAAAGAGATCATCGTTAAAGATGTGATCGCCGATGCGTTCCTGCAGCAGATCCTGCTGCGTCCGGCTGAGTACGATGTTATCGCGTGTATGAACCTGAACGGTGACTACATTTCTGATGCCCTGGCGGCACAGGTTGGCGGTATCGGTATCGCACCAGGCGCAAACATCGGTGACGAATGTGCACTGTTCGAAGCCACCCACGGGACTGCACCGAAGTACGCAGGCCAGGATAAAGTGAACCCAGGTTCCGTCATCCTGTCCGCTGAAATGATGTTGCGTCACATGGAATGGTTCGAAGCCGCAGACCTGATTGTTAAAGGCATGGAAGGCGCAATCGCAGCCAAGACCGTGACCTATGACTTCGAACGTCTGATGGAAGGCGCTAAACTGCTGAAATGTTCAGAGTTTGGCGACGCGATCATCGACAATATGTAATTCGCATTTAGCGGTTACACAAAAACGGGAGCCTGATGGCTCCCGTTTTTTTTATTAATATCATTTGAATGGTTATAAAAATCATATCAAAACCCCCTATCTACAAGAAGTTATTCCGAGGGCTGCGATATAAAGCCCTATCCCATACGCCAGATCCTGTGTACTGCTCACACAAATTAGCGGCTGTTACTTTCTATGATTCAAAATATTTTGCGATGCGGTCATCAAATGAATCAAGAAAGTGCAATAAATTGAAATGGATACGTTCAAATAAATGACAGTTAACACTTTGACTGTGTTTTATTTGTATATTAGTTAAAGATTTTTTGTTTATGGTCGCTTTAACGAGGTAAGTATTGATTTTTTGTTGGAGCACACATGAATGGAAATGTAAGATTCATGCTAAATCTAAGGCGTTTATTTTTAGCATTAAATAGTGATCGAAAACTGACTAGTGCCCTAGAGTTAAAAGAACTTTTAATAGACAATATCGAGCACTTGCCTGATAGTGATACAACCATAGCGTTTATTGATTCTTTATTCGTCCTGTGCGAGGAATTTTCTTCTCCAGCAGTGGGTGTTTTTTATACATCTGCATGTGATTTTTATGAATACATAATGGATATAAATCCGAAGGATGTTTTTTTTATCGGAAAAGAAAGCGCATATATGGATTTTACAGCGCGAATTAAGCACGCCAATTATAATATCTCATTTTATAACTCCGATCATTTCATTGATCTTGAGGTTCTTAATGAGAGTGTTTCGAAGAGTCGATTTTCGATCCTGGCCTATGATTTTCATGGGAGTAAGGCTTTATTAAATAAAGGTTTGTGTAGGCCCTTAGCACATTTTTATTATGAAAAACCACAGGCGTATAAACGCAAAATATATGACGATTGGACGATTTTTCTTCAATATCAATATAAGCGACTCATGGAAGGAATGCATGACCAAGTAATCCTGGGTTCATCCTATTCATACCATACACTAACGGATGTAAATTCTGTAAACTCTCTAAGCTTTTCATTACCAGGATTGGATATTACTAGCGCAATGATGTTTTATAGCGAAAAAAATAAAATTCAATCAATGAATGACACTATTTTTTGTTTTGGTGTGTATGACTTTTTTAAAGAAATAAAAAAAGGGAATGCGCAAGTTTATGTTTATGCTTACAAGACTGTGATGGCCTTCAGTAATGCTAAAAGTGTACATTCTGAATTAAGGTGTTCACCGGTATCCCATGATTTGGCAGCGTCAGTTGATTTGATTGTTGGCTCGCGTTATTTGTATTGCAATGATTCCGGGAGTGAGGATGAATTAACTGATGAGCATGATATTTTATCCAGGTTGCAAGAGGGGATATACTATCCTGTAAGAGAACCAAAATTCGATGATAAATTATTAGGTGCTCAGGTGGTTTCCTTACATAATAAATATATAAAGTATGAAAGTTCATTTGAATTGAATTGTGAATTAATAAATAAACTAAAGAAAAATGCTGATCGCTTATGTAAAAAAGTTTATTTTATAATCCCACCATTGCCGGAGTCTTATGTCGAAAACATAAGTGAATCCATGAAGAATAGAGTGTATGATTTTTTGAGTGAGCTAAAGTCTGAATTCTTTCATGTGCGTGATTATTCAACTGATCGAGATTTTTATTATTCAGATTTTTACGATGGGCATCATTTAAATGAGCATGGTGCAAAAAAATTACGGAATAAGCTTTACAATGAAAAAATATTAAATAGTGAAGTGTTATAAGCGATTGTGGTTCTACGTAAAAGTTGCAGTATAAAGCATTCGTTAGCAACAAAACCTCAAAACAGCACCTTAGAGTGCTGTTTTGTTTAAGGAACTAACATAACTTATCCGGCTAATACTGTTGGCATACCTGTTTAGCTCCAACTCATCCAGAAAAAATCCGGTATTGCAGCCATCAGCCTGTATTTTTTCGGTTATCGGTTATCGGTTATCGGTTATCGGTTATCGGTTATCGGTTTTCAGGGAGATGAAGCAGCATCTGCTGAATAATGAACTGACGCTGCGGAGCAAAAAACCGGAACGGGTACGGCAGAAGGTGTGGGGCGTGGAGCCTTATCAGATGGGCTTTAAACAGTCGGCGTTGTATCTGTGCAGTCACCTGCGTTTACTGTCGGGAGTGACGCCGGGAAAGCTGCCAAAAGTGATGGCGGAGATACTGAGCATGGCCTCAAGCTTCGTGCTGCCAGGGCGAAGAGTGAGACATTACCCGAGAGCTGTAAAAAAGAGGCCACAACGTTATCCGTTGCGGCCTCCTTCAAAAGCTTAACTGACAAGCATTAAACCAGTGGCTCCCTTAATTATTTCAGTTCAGTTTATGGCGTAACGATATTAAACCAGAATTCGAACTTGTCCATATAGCTCAGCAACTCAGTAAGCTTGTTGGCGTCGCCGGTGATTTTCATGTCACCTTTGTCTTTAGCCTGTTGCATCGTCTCTTCCTTCAGCACAATACGGTCCAGCGTATCGCGGGAAAGCGTAATGGTGGCATCGGCTTTATCGGCCTGAGCGTTCGGCGTGTGGTTAAGCACACCGTTTTCCAGCTCAAGCTTGTATTTACCACCCTGGTCACCGAAGTCGACGTTGAGCGTTACATGCGCATTTGCCGCTTTTTCTCCGTTAATATGAACTGCCATATAATCGAAGAACATTTCCGGTGTCATGGCACGGACGGTATCCGGGCTCGCGGTGTTTGGCGTTGCAGCTTTGACGACACCGTTACGCAGCTCTTTGGCACCCGACAGGTAGAAGTTACGCCATGGCCCAGACTCTGCCTGGTAACCCATCTGCTCAAGGGCATCGGCTTCCAGATTGAGCGCCGCTTTGTTCGTCGGATCGGCAAACACCACTTTGCTGACAACCTGCGCTACCCAACGGTAATTACCCTGGTCGTAGTCAGTTTTGGCTTTTTGCAGGATGTTATCCGCGCCGCCCATGTACTCGACGTATTTCTTCGCCGCTTCTGCTGGTGGCAGCTCATCCAGGGTTGCCGGGTTGCCATCGAACCAGCCGAGATAGAATACATAGGTTGCTTTCACATCGTGGCTGACCGAACCGTAATATCCGCGGCTGGCCCAGGTCTTCTCGAGCGTTGGTGGCAGTTTAAAGTTGGCGGCGATTTCGTCACGGGTAAGACCTTCGTTCGCCATACGCAGCGTCTGGTCATTGATATAACGATACATATCGCGCTGACCTTTCATCAGGTTGACGACGTTATCTTTGCCCCAGGTTGGCCAATGGTGCTGAGCGATAATGATTTCGGCATCGCTACCCCAACGATCGATTGCGGCGTTGATGTATTTAGACCATGCCAGCGGATCACGAATTTTAGCGCCACGCAGAGAATACGTATTATGCAGGGTGTGAGTGACATCCTCTGCAGCTTCGATCATCTTCTTCTCTTTGACGTACCACAGCATCTCTGAAGGTGCTTCAGAGCCTGGGGCCATCATAAAGTCGTAGGTCAGACCATCAATGACTTCTTCCTGGCCTGTATGGGTGATGTAATCCGTCGGTGCCAGTAACGTTACTGTACCTGCGGAGGTGGTGGTTCCGAGACCCGCACCTACCTGACCTTTGGCATCAGCCGGCAGCAGGTTGCCGTACATGTAACTTGCACGACGACTCATGGCATTACCCGCCATGATGTTTTCATCTACAGCAGCGCCCATAAAGCCTTGCGGAGCATAGATTTTAACTTTGCCGGATTTAACATCAGCCTGGTCAACGACACCGCGAACGCCGCCATAGTGGTCAACGTGGCTGTGGGTGAAAATAACCGCGACGACAGGTTTTTTGCCGCGATTTTTGTAGTACAGATCCAGACCGACTTTAGCTGTTTCGGCAGAAACCAGCGGGTCGATAACGGTAATCCCGGTCTTACCTTCAATGATCGTCATGTTTGAAAGGTCGAGATTACGAATCTGATAAACACCGTCGGTGACTTCAAACAGACCGCTGATGTTGATCAGCTGGGACTGACGCCACAGGCTTGGGTTTACAGTGTCTGGCGCTTTGTCGCCTTCTTTAATAAAGGCATATTTCTGAGGATCCCAGACAGTATTGCCTTTCTCACCTTTGATGACTTCCTGCGGCAGCGGAGCAATAAAGCCCTTGTGCGCATTGGTAAAATCGGTGTTATCGGAAAAAGGCAGTTTGCTGTAAAGAGCTTCGTTTGCCTGCTTGGTTGCCGCAGTGGCATCGTTGGACGGGGCCTGGGTTGCCGCAGTTACTGACAACGTCGTCAGTAACCCCGCGACGGCCAGACTCCTGGCAATCATATTCAATCTCATTCGTTCAACCTCCTGGTAGGATTTAGCGTGTTCAGTTTTACTGGGCATTCGTGTGACTTTGTGTCGGCACCAACATCGCAGCACAATGATTTGCTTTAAACTGTAGTTCTAAAATGGCAAAGCGCAACGTACAGTGTTGAAAATACTAAGAAATCTGTACTCGTCGGTTGCCGGATTGATTGGGAATTCATTGAAAGTATTTTAAGCGCCTTATATTATTTGCATAGTCCCAAATGGTACTGCTTATTTATTATTCGATACTGGCGCAGAGTAAATGGGAAAAGACGTTACAGTTTTCCGGTGCTATACTGCGTAATAAGTGTAGAGTGTGTTCAGGTGTGACATGAAAGCCAATTTTGAGAATATCCACCATTATTATCAATCGCTGGAGTTGGGGCGCTATATAGATGATATTTGCATTGGTGGTGATGTTTTCACCCTTTCGCCTGCCGATTATATCAATGTCATGCCCGGTTTTATTTATATTATTCTTAATGGCTCAGTGGCGATTTCTCATAAAGATGATGAGCTGACCGTGGGTAATACGATTGAGTATATGCCTATCGGGCTGATGGAGGAGTATTGTCCGCTTTTGAATTTTGAATATAAATGCATGACACCTGTGACCGCTGTGAAGATACCGTGTGAGGCATTTACTGCGCTTTTTTATCAGAGTCCAGAACACATGAGTGTGCTGTCGAAAATACTGGTTTTCATGACGATATTTTCACTGGAATTGCTTGCGGAAAGAAAGCAGTTAACCAGTTATCAAACCATCAAACCGATGCTGCATCGTTATCTCTACCGAACGCGAACGTTTGAGAACGAAAAGGAAGGTCTGGCGAATTTTATTATGCGCCGCACGAAGCTCTCCAGGACGCATGTCTTCCGGGTACTCGCGGATCTCAAAGAGGGCGGGTACATCACAATGGAAAAAGGAAAGTTGATTTCAATTGATAAAACGCTGCCTGAAGATTATTGATTCAGCTTACGGTATATTCTTAAACACAGCCAGGCGCTCGTTCCTCTCAAAAATTTTCACCTGACTCAGGATTTACTCAGAGTATTCTTGCTTTTACCGCACAGAATGTCAGGACCCAAAAAATCGTTTGTGTCCTAATTATACGCTCGATAAACATTAATTCCTGAAAATGAATCAAGCTAATTCCTGCTCCCTCTATCGTGCGTGCGTGTCGAGATGTTCTTGGTCATTTAACCTTTTAGTGACAGCGGCATGAAAAACACGATTTCCCACAGTAAATATCCCGTATCGCTGGCCTGCGCTTTAGCCGGGCTTGCCATCGTATCCTTTTGTATCGCCGGTGCGATGCTGGCGATGTTTGTCAGCACCGGTATGGATGAGACTATCCGCTATACCGGCGAGAGACTCATTCAGTCCAGCGGGGCAAATGTCGTGCAAACGCTGGAAGACTACATGGATCTTCCGACCGTCACCAACCAGCTTTTTGCGCGCACCTTCGAGAACAGTGACCTCGATGCGTTAAGTGCCACGCAGGTTGCAGAAACCTTAAAGCAGCTGATCAGAACCGATCGCTTTGGCCATGTTTCGGTCGACAGAGTGTCATTCACCACGCCTGACGGGAATTATGTTGCGTTCAATCGTCTTGATGTTAATAACAAAAAAATCATCAACATGGAGAAGACGTCTGGGGATGCGCATAACATTCTGAACGTCTATGAAGGGTCGACGGAGTACTCCCGGGTTGTTAAAACGGTATATGATTTCAACAAGTTAGTTCAGCCCTGGCTTGAAAAAGCAGAGCAGTCTAAAAAATCATTTTGGTCCCGCATTTATCCGCGCTCATATAACAAAAATGACAGAATGCTGGCATACAGAACGCCGGTATATAACCGCGCAGGAAAACTTCTGGGGGTTATTTCCTCGGAGATTATGCCCGATAGCATGAGCCGCTATGTCTGTGAGGTGTTGCCTTTTAAAGACAACACCATACTGATAACTGGCCGCCATAATAATATTGTCTCGTCGTCAGAAATGCCGATAACGCCTGCGCTCATGCAGCCTGAACTGGCAAGCGCGGCAAAAGAGCATCACCAGGCCGAGGGAAAGAGACTGACCACCAAAGAGCTGCGTCAGCTTTTAACGCCTGAAATCATGGAAAAGAGTACCCATCAGGGCACCCCGGCAGAGATTACTTCAGGTAAAGGCGATAAATATATTGTCCATACCATAAAATACGGCAGCACCGACCGAGAACTTCACGGCCGCGTATTGCTGATAACATCGCAAGACTCGTTATCGGGCAGCATCAAGAAAACGATTATTGCGTTTGCTATCAAAATTATGGGGTTGTTCGCCATTGTGTACCTCATTGCAGCCATAGTTCTGCGTAACTTTTTCAGTCCGCTTAATACTATCATTGGCAAGAATAAAGACCTGCTAAACATGCAGTGGAAGCCGGAGGAGAACAAAAGACTGTTCCCGGAAGTGGCGACGCTGGATTCCAGTTTCTTCAGGCTTTCTCATGAGTTGGCCGCCCGCACTGAAAAGCACCGTAAGCTGGTTGAGGAAGACAACCTGACTGGCCTGCCAACGCGCGCCGGGATGCTCAGCAAGCCTGAATCCTACGAAGGCAAAAACCTGCTTGCCCGTATTCACGTGAGCAATGCCGCAAATATTGCCCGGGTAATGGGGCTTGAGTATTCCGGCCGTTTCCTGCGTAGTTTTGTCAGCCGAATGAAGAATATCCTTCCTGGTGGAACGCTGCTGTGTCGTGATGACTATGGCAGCTTCCTGGCGATATTCCCTGAGGTTTACGAACAGAAAGATTTGATGTTCTTTGAGGATATCCTGCAGTCACTGTTCCTTGATATTAAATCCGATAGCGACGCTGAAACTGAACGCTACTGCTTTATCGGGAATTCCGGGATGTTCTTTGGGCACATGACTCAGGAGCGAATGCCGGAAGTGATTTTGAATTCCGGGATAGCCGTGCAGCACGCTGAAAAAATAGGTAATGGTAAATCGCTGGTCTTTGTGCAGGAAATGCAGGAGCAGGGGCTTGAGAATATTCGTCTGCATGAAAAATTACAGCATGCTATCGCCAACGACGAATTCCATATCGTGATGCAGCCGATCATTAATCTCGATAATCAGAATAGCTGCAAGGAAGGTGAAAGCCTGATCCGCTGGCAAACGCCGGACGAAGGGTTTATCTCGCCGATCAAGTTCATTAGCCTTGCGGAAGAGTCGGGGCTGATCATTCCGATTGGGCGGTGGGTCATCGCCGAATCCTGTAAGCAGCTGGCGAAGTTTATCGCACGCGGTGGTCCGAAAGATTTCAAACTGCACGTCAATATTTCAGCAATGCAGCTGCAGCAGCCCGATTTTGCTTCGCATCTGTTCACCTGTATTCAGGAGAACGAACTGATGAACGGCAACATCTGTGTGGAAATCACCGAAAGTACGCTGATGAAACATACCGATCAGATTGTCGATACGCTTAAGTATCTGCGCCGCCTGGGCGTGAGCGTGGCGATTGATGATTTCGGTTCCGGCTATTCGAGTCTCTCTTATCTGCACTCTTTCCCGTTCGACTGCCTGAAAATCGACAGAACGTTTGTCTCTGACATTCTGACTAATGAGAAGAACGCGGCGGTGGTTTCGTCAGTGCTGACGCTCGCCAAAAGCTTTAACGTGCCGCTGGTGGCTGAGGGCGTGGAGACGCTGGAGATGGTTGAGAAGCTTCAGGAAATGGGATGTGAACTGGTGCAGGGATACTACTTCTCCAGGCCACTTCCCTTTGATGACTTTACGGCAACGGTGAATCGAGGCTGACGGCGCGTTATTCGTCGACCAGCCACATGTCTGCTTCTTCGAACATTTCCTGAACGGCGCGGCTAATCTGTTCCTTTTCATGCTTGCTGGCGTCGGTGTTGATCGCCGGCAGCGTCATCATTGGCTTAACGCGAATGTCTGCCTCCGGGAAAATCTGCTGAACGCGACGGGTGAGTTCACTCAGAATCTTTTCTTGCGCGCCAGGCAAGCCTGCGAAATTACGTTTGTCATAAATCAGTTCGACGAACATTACTGCTTCCTTTGTACTGTTTAGATGCACAGTTTTATACTGTATGGATACTCAGTGTCAAGGCCGCAGTGGCGGCGATAAGCACAAGTATGTTCTGGTAAAGCCTGTCAGGGAGTGCTGTAGCATTAATGACTTAGAGGAAACATGCAGGGACTGGCAGAATCGCGACTACGTTTAAAACGATAAAAGTTGCCATCATGAAAAAAAGTGCACTCATCGCAGTCAGTTTTCTGTTTCTCGCCAGCCAGTCCAGTTTTGCCGGAAGCAAAACCCTGGTGGAGTACGGTGTGGTTCAGCAGAGCCGTGTCATCAGCGTGGCTAACGGGCAGTATCATCCATTGCGAACCGTAGCGGCCGGGGCCTTGGGCGGCGTTGTTGGCCACCAGTTCGGCAACGGTAAGGGCAAAACTGCAATGACCGTGGCTGGCGCACTCGCCGGATCGGGGGCATCGCGCTACCATCAAAGCACGCAGCAGGCGCCACAGCAGGTGGATTTGCTGATCAAAACTGACTCTGGGGCCACTATCGATGTGGTCCAGTCGTACAGCGGCGGGGTTGTTTTCAATCCAGGCGACAAAGTCCGCATCCTGACCAAAGGCTCAGACACTACGGTCGATAAATCACTGTAACGGCACTACGCCGCAGATAACAAAAACGGGAACCTTTGGGTTCCCGTTTTTATGCCTGTTGCCGGACTGCGCTCAGGGTGATGCACTCAGCGCGTGCCTCAGCAGTAAGGTGTCGAATTACCTGGCAGCGAGCTGCGACGCTGAAAAGAGCGTGCCACAATAGGGGCAGAGCAAAGGACTATTTTTCTTGATTCTTGATGGGCTGTGCATTGATTTCTTTGCACATTTCGGACATGAACATTCTGCGGGTTGCGAAGGGCGAAGTTGACGATTTTTACGTTCAGCCATGTGTATTCCTTATATGTTGGCGCGAAACAATACCTCAATAGTTCGCGAAAAGCCCTCATTCATTTTTTTATTTTTAACAATGCAGACTTTTCCCGGCACTGACAAATCTTTTGAAATAAGCCTTGCTTAATAAAGTTAATCATGCGTTAATGCTCTATCGGTTTGAACATACACGTTATCTGAAACAGTTCTCTTAAGTCGTCCTCATCATTTTCTCTCCTTGATGTACCTTCTTCAGTTTTCTTAGAAACAACAGGTTTTCAAACCAACACAGCCTGCGGGCGAAATAATAATTAAAGGTAAAAAACATGTCTAACCAAATGACTGGTATTGTTAAATGGTTTAATGCTGAAAAAGGTTTCGGCTTTATTACTCCAAAAGACGGAAGCAAAGATGTCTTCGTACATTTCTCTGCTATCCAGAGCAACGATTTCCGTACGCTGTATGAAAATCAAGAAGTTGAATTCTCCGTTGAAGCAGGTCCTAAAGGTCCTTCCGCTGTCAACGTGGTTCCGCGCTGAGGGCCTGACTATTACTGACTCAATTCACTTCCGCTGCCCTTGCTGCCACGGTTCGCAATATCGGACTTCATCTTTCGATGTTACTGAAAAAAATCCGTTCGGTGCAAAATGTATTTTTTGCAAATCAGCAATGATCACCGCCGATAATATTTACACCTGGCAACGTCCTGTTTCTGTTTCCGCTATTACCGAAATCAGAAAATAATACGCACGACGCTATCAGATAAATACTATTTTAATTAGGACAGGTGACAGACTTACATCCATCCGGAGAACGAATGAAAAAAGTGCTCGTGTTTTTTAACGCCGAACCTCTGACCGTCGTCTCCGTTATGCCTGATGAAACGTCAATACGTTGTGAATATCCGAACGGAGAGGAGGCAAATTTGATAATCATGTCTGCCAGTTTTCCCTCTCTGACCGGCGATCACAATGTAATTCATGTCGCCACAGACAGAGAACTTGCTGCAGAAGATATTCTCAAAGCAGCCGAAAAGTACCTGTAAAACTGATTGTCCAGATAACCGCCCAATGGGCGGTTTTTTTATGCCTGCCGTTCAGGAGCACCGTTAGCTAAAAAGCTTACCTTTCAGCAGCCCCAAGCCTTCAGACAGCAGGTCTTGTTGCTGATTGACCTGACCGTCAGGTGAAAGCGTATCGACGACCTTTGGTAAATGCTCGGCAATCAGGTTCGAGGCACTTTGCGTGTCGATGCCCAGTTTGGCAGCAAGATCCGCAACGGCAGGGGAGCCCAGCGCGGACGTTATCTGGTCACCTGATACCGGCTGGTTTGTGCCGGTGCTTATCCAGGATTCAACCACTGCACCCAATCCACCCTGCTGAAATTTTGCCAGTAGTCCGGATACGCCGCCTTGCTCGTTAATCCACGTTAATATCGCCTGATAGGTACCAGCCTGTCCGTCCTGACCACCGAACATGCCTGCCACCTGGTCGAATAAACTCATAATGTCATTCCTCACTGTTCACTGCGTGAATACATGGGCCCAAACCGAAGTGCGTTTAGCGGGATGAGTCAAAACGAATGCGAGGCGAGCCTCACAACGCTTAAGTATAAAACACCCATCTGGGTTCTGTTTTTCTTTACCTGGAGGGCAGGAGAGAAGGGCTGTCAGGGCCATTCGCTGCTAAAAAGAGCAGCCGTACAGTTATGGACTAAAAACAGATATCCGCCGGGTTAATTTAGTGTTAAAACTGCGCCGGAAAATCCCATCAGAGAAGTCTGTAATGCAGCTGGAACAATTTAAAACAAAGAACGGTAAGCGCTTTATTCTGGCGGTCGCCGTCATCTTTGTCATCGCGCTGACGCTTGTGGGACATGCCACATTTGGCGGGGTAGTCGAGGAGTACGATTTACCGTATCACGTCTGGTCTAATTCGATGTTCATTATGCAGGGTGCGATGGTGCTGGTGTACAGCATCGTTTTCACGCTGCTGTGCTCCATTCCGCTGGGATTCATTCTGTTAGAGCCTGACCGCGACCAATAGGTGTTTCACCCTGAACGCCGGGCAGCGGGCATTCAGGATGCGCTAATCTTCTGCTGACGGGCTTTTTTATCCAGATACATGGCGGCATCGGCCGCCTGAATGGCGCTCTCTGCGTCCAGCTCATGTGGGTTGACGTCGATGGTGCCAATGCTGGCGCCAGGATAATTAATCGTGTGGCCGCTCAGCAGATAGTGGCCGCGGATTTGACGGCGCAGCAGTTCGATAAACGGTGCTTTCTGAGCGCTGGACGTGATTTCACAGGCGATGAGGAACTCATCTCCGCCCAGACGCCCAACGATATCCTCATCGTTCATCACCGAGGCCAGTCGCTGGCCGACCTGAATTAAGAATGCATCCCCGGCCTGATGGCCATGAACATCATTAATTTCTTTAAAATCGTCGAGATCGATAAACGCCACCAGGACGTGTGACTGGTTCATCCGCGCGCGTTCAAACAAAATGTCGAGGTGCTCATAGACGGCGCGTCGATTGGCAAGGCCCGTCAGCGCATCGGTGTAGGAGTGCGCGATCAGCGCCTCGTTGGCCTGACGCAGCTGTGTCACCAGTGACTCTTTTTCGATGTAGCGGGCAATCAGGCTCGCGAAAAGGTGTAGCACGTGTTCGCTGTTAATGCTGTAACTGTGCTGGCCGCGGCTGGACGCGCAGAGCGTGCCGTACAACGAGCCATCGGTCAGATGCACGGGCGTAGTGAAAAAGGTGCTGATCCCCAGCGCCTGTGCGGCATGGCAGTCCGGCCAGCGGGTTTCCACATCATTGCTGAAATAGTGCTGTTCCTCCACCGCACGTTTGCACAGCGTTTCATCCCACGGAACGACAAAACCTTCAGGGATCTCCATATCGCTGCTGTTGCGGGCGTACACGATATGCTGCAAACGGGTTGCCGTATCGATTCTGGTCAGATAGGTCGACTCCATATGCGTCACCATCGACAGCATTTCCAGCAGCTGGCGCACGAGGCTCTCGAGTGACTGTTCGGTGGCGAGGGTTTGTGAGACGCGGGCAAGAATAATATCTGACATGACCTGAAGGCTCCCGTGCAGTAACGGCAAAACTGCACGCTATGCTGAAAATATCGACTATCTAAAAATAGTAAACCATGAATACATCACGTTTTATACATCGCACAGGCGAGAATGCGAGACTTCTTGGGCAAAAAAAAGCCCCGCCTGGGGAGACGGGGCAAAAACTCATTGATTATGGAATGATGTGTTCTCGGGTCAGAACGAGAACGCTCCTAATTTAATTTGCAAAAGTGCAGTTAAAATGAAGAAATAGTGAAGATTAAGTCAAATTAGCCATACACAAAGGATGCTATATCAATGAAATACGCTGGATTACTGCTGCCGATCCTGCTGGCAGGTTGCACTACCGCTGAACAAAACGACGCCCCCCCACCGCCAAATATCGGCATGGCAAACCCTGCAGCGGTCTACTGCCAGCAAAAAGGCGGCACGTCTGTGCCGGTACAAAGCCCGCAGGGCGTGCGTTCAGATTGTAAACTGCCTGGCGGGGAAGTGATTGACGAATGGACCCTGTATCGTCGCGATCATAAGCAATCGTGACAGCACGCTGCTCTCCAGGATACAATTGAAGATAAGATTAATCTTAATTTAAGAGTGTGTGAGAGCAGCATGTTTCAGCTTAAACCGGGCACCCTGGCGATGATCATCGCGGCCCGTACGCCCGCAGGTCGGGCGAATATCGGTAAATCTGTATCGCTGTTTGCCCTGTGTCAGCCGGGTGAACGCGTCCTGAATCCTGTCAATGGCGTGGTCACCGAACTGCCGCGTGAGGCCCCGCGAGCGCTGTGGCTTGTGACGGGTGACGTTCAGTCGGCAGACGGTCAGTCTGGTTTTTCATTTGTTCGCCCTGAACATCTGATGCCACTGACGCCTGACATGCTCCCCGCTGATGAGCTGGAAAAAGTAACGGAGTAACACGGTTAACAGGATTACGCCTTCTCGTCCTGTTCAGCAATCCAGGCCAGCAGCGCCGGGATTTGCTCATGTGAAAACACCGCGATCCCATGCTGGCGCAAAAGCGCGGCCGCCACGCCGTTGCCTGCGATTTTTTTGCCGCTAAAGCTCCCGTCATAAATTTCAGTACTGCCGCAGGTAGGGCTGCCGTCCGTTAACAGCGCTGCAGAACAGCCCGCGCCTTGAGCAGCCTCGAGCGCCAGCCAGGCCGCAAGCTGATAATGGGCGGTGACATCGGTTCCGGTGCTTTCGATAATACGCGCCTGGCCCGCCATCACCTGTTCACCCTGACCGGCGACAATTTCGGCCGACGGGCGGGGCGTCGGTAAACCGGCCGCGAGTTCCGGGCAATGAATGACCAGCCTGTCTTCTGCCCGCAATGTTTGCAGCAATTCACCCAACTGCGTTTTGGCGCTGGCGTTATAGCGCACCGGATGCCCCATCAGACAGGCACTCACCAGAATTTTCGTTTTCATCGCAGCTCCGTATTTTCCCGCTGAAAGAGTAATACGAACTGCGAACAGATGAAACGATCGCCAACTGCACATTCTGGGGATTGTTCTGCGCGCAAAACCCCGGTAGGCTGGTGTTCCTTATGTAGTCCGAAAACTGCACAGCATAAGGAACCCTTCATGGAACTCGCTTCGAATAAAAATACCCTACGAATTGCACTGGTCGGCGATTTTAATCCCGAGGTGATTGCGCATCAGGCGATCCCACTGGCGATTGATGATGCCGCCGCCGTTCAGGAACTCACCGCCGATTACGACTGGGTCGCCACCACCGACATTAAAAGTGCTGACGATCTGGTGGGCTACGACGCAATCTGGCTGGTTCCCGCGAGCCCATACCAAAACGCCGAAGGGGCGTTTATCGCCATTCGCTACGCGCGAGAAAACAGCATTCCCTTCCTCGGCACCTGCGGCGGTTTCCAGCATGCGATCCTCGAATATGCCCGCAACGTACTGGGCTGGAGCGATGCGGCACACGCCGAAACGGACACCGAAGGCCGAATGGTGATTGCGCCACTGGCCTGCTCGCTGGTAGAGAAATCAGACACCATCGAACTGCGCGCCAATACCATCATCGCTAAAGCGTATGGTCGCCTCAGCATTGAAGAGGGCTATCACTGCAACTACGGCATTTCACCGGATTTCGCGGCGGAGCTTGACGAAGGCGCGCTGCGCGTCACCGGCTGGGACGAAGAAGGCGAAATCCGCGCGGTAGAACTCATTACTCATCCGTTCTTTGTCGGCACGCTGTTCCAGCATGAGCGCAACGCGCTGGCTGGCCGTCCGGCACCGCTGGTCCACGCGTTTCTTCGCGCGGCAGCAAATTAAGAATCACTTGGCGACACTTCGTTTGCACGGGCCTACGGTGATGGCGTAGGTCCGGTGAGCGTCGCGCCACCGGGCAATTTAGACCTGTCCGCCGATTTCCCGGTCACGCCCTGCTAATCCCCCAAATACGGCCATCACCAGCGAGATAATGGCGACCACAATCAGCGGAATGTGCCAGTCGCCGCTGACGTCATGAATTCGGCCCATCGCCGGAGGCCCACATGCCGCCAACAGATACCCGACCGATTGTGCCATACCGGACAACGCCGCCGCCTGATGTGCAGAACCGGCTCGCAGGCCAATAAATGTCAGCCCAAGGATCATCGTCGCGCCACAGCCAAAGCCGAAGATCAGCGTCCACAACATCGCCTGCTGCGGGAAGATCCAGAAGCCGATGGCGCTCACGGCGCACATCAGTGCGACGCTGATGGCAATCCCGCGCTGATCTTTGAGCTTAAACAACACCAGCGGGATCAGTAGCCCCGGTACGGCGGTCGCCAGTTGCAACAAACCGTGCAGAGAGCCGGCCTGCGCTTCGCTGTAGCCGTGGCTGATAAGAATGGCGGGGAGCCAGCCCACAATCACGTAATACACCAGCGAGTTAAGCCCAAGGAACAGCGTCACTTGCCAGGCCAGCGCCGAACGCCAGATACCTTTGCTGTGCAGGCTGCGCGCCCCCGTCACCGTGCCCGGTGTGTGATTACGCAACTGCGGCAACCAGACTACCAGCGCCAGCAACGGAAACGCCATCAGCGCCAGCAGTGCGCCGTGCCAGCCCGCGCCGCTCAGCGCAATCGGTACCACCACGGCAGAACCTACCGCCGCGGCAATCCCCATCGTCAGGGAGTACGCCCCGGTCATTTTCGCCACGTGACCGGAAAAATCGCGCTTGATCAGGCCCGGCAGCAAAACGTTCCCAAAGGCAATGCCGCAGCCGATGATGGCGGTTCCGACGAACAGCAGGCTATTCGAGGGTAATGAACGCACGGCTACCCCGATGCAAATCAGCAGCAGGGCAACTATCAGGCTGCGCTCCATGCCAAAACGGCGCGCAACGCCCGCAGCCAGCGGTGAAATCAGACCAAATGCGAGCAGTGGCAGGGTGGTCAACATTCCGGTCTGGGCGGTGGACAGCCCATAGTCGGCACGAATGCTGTCAAGCAGCGGGGCGGCACCGGTAAACGTCACGCGTAAACAGGTGGCGATCAACAGGATGCCCACAATCAAAAGCAGATTCTGGCGTGGGGTAGTCATGGACACAGTACTCATGGCGTTCTCAGTTATTCTTTGGTGCGACTACGATAGCGCTTTTTCGTCATGATGAAATCAAGCTAAAATGACAAATAATCGCTAATATCGGACAAAAGCAATGATGGCAGGACTGGGGCTTGAGGGGTATGAACCCGACAGCCAGCACGATGCTGCAGCGGCGTTTCGCGTTCAGGTTGTGGAAGACGAGCAGTACATCCCAGAGCATCAGCACCGCAAAGGACAGCTGATCCTGGCCCTGCACGGAGCAATTACGTGCGAAGTGGAAAATGCACTTTGGATGGTGCCGCCGCAGTATGCGGTGTGGATCCCCGGCCAGGTGCCGCACAGCAACCGCGCGACGCCGGGTGCGCGGCTCTGTTTTCTGTTTATCGAACCCGGTGCGGCGGCGTTACCGGCGCACTGCTGTACGTTGAAAATCTCGCCGCTGGTGCGGGAACTCATTCTGAATCTGGCCGTTCGCCACGAATCGCCGCAACGTGACCCGGCGACGCTTCGGCTGATTCAGGTGCTGTTTGACGAGCTGCCGCAGCAGCCGCAGGAACAGCTCCAGTTGCCAGTTTCTGCCCATCCAAAAATTCGCATGATGGTGGAAAAGATGGAGGCAGAACCGGCGGTGTGGCAAACGCTGGGGCAGTGGGCGAGTTATTTTGCGATGAGCGAACGCAATCTGGCCCGGCTGGTGGTGAAAGAGACCGGGCTGAGTTTTCGTCGCTGGCGGCATCAGCTGCAGCTGATCCTGGCGCTACAGCTGTTGATCCGTGGTCAGAGCGTGCAGCAGGCCGCACACGCGTTGGGTTATGATTCCACCACCGCGTTCATTACCATGTTTCGTAAAGGATTAGGCCAGACGCCGGGGCGATATCTCAGCGGGTTGGCTACCCCTTCCCAATAAGTATCGAGACCAGCCCGGCGGCGATAAGCGGCCCGACAGGCACGCCGCGAAACAGTGCCACACCGAGCACGGTCCCCACTAAAAGGCCCGCGACCAGCTGCGGTTGTGTTCCCATCAGTTGAACGCCTCGACCGCCGAGCCACGAAACAAACACGCCGACCGCAATCGCGACCAGGGATTTCCAGTTCACGAACGAGTGCAGTAGCGTTGAGGCGGGCAGCGTCCCGCTGGCGATAGGCGCCATCACGCCGATGGTCAGCACGATAATACCAATCGTCAGGCCCTGTTTTTCAATCCAGGGGAAGAAGGTGTTCAGTGGCGTAACGCGTACGATGATAAGCACCAGAATGGAAACGGCGACGGTGGTGTTGTGACTGACAAAGCCGAGCGCCGCCAGCCCCAGTAGAATTAACAGGGTAGGGTCAAACATTTGGGAGTCCTTGCCAAAAAAAGTAAGCCTGTTCACTGTACGCGAAATAGCGTGCATAAACAGGCTTCTATATAACAATCTTATTTTTTGGGGCGTCTGCCCGAAGGTCAGTTTGTTAAGACGCTGACCAGCTGACTACCTTCACGGATAAATACCGGGATTGTCTCCAGCGGGGCGTCCACGCAGATGCGTTCGCGACCCATATTGCTTTTGCCGGTTCGGCTTTACGTTATGACGGTAATATTTTAGGGCGAACCGTTTCAGTATTTGAACAAGTGAACGGCGCGACATCTGGCTGTCATGCCGTTGTCATTAAGCTGGCGTAAGACGGATAAGGTGAGCACAGGAGGGTGATGATGTACGATCAACAATTTGTCGAAACGCTGATTATCTTACTCTCATTTTTATCGGTGGGTGGGATTCTGGTGGCGTCCGTTTTGTACCTGGAAAGACGCCACTGACAGGGTTGTCACTCGACTCGGCGGAAATCGACCAGTTCTGGCTGAGCGATACGCAGATAATCCTGGGTGTCCATCACGATAGATTTTTCCAGCAGACCGGCGTTAAACGCGACTTCATCGAAACGCGCGAACAGCATAGGATCGGCTATCAGTTTCAACGCCGGATGGAAGCTGAACGGCGGGATTGCGCCAAACACGCAGGCGGTCAGCTCATCCACTTCCGCCGGGCTCGCCAGCGAGGCTTTTAGTCCGCCAAGATGCGTCGCCAGGCGAGATAAATCGGCCTGCTGGTCCGCGGCTAAAATGGCCAGCACATGCTGTTTCACGCCGTTGCCTTTCACTTTGCACACCAGTGCTTTTGCGCCTTGTCCTAACGCCGTACCGCGGATCTCTGACACCGCCTCGCATTTACCCATCGCTTCATGTTCCATCACTCGAAAACGGGCCTGTTGCTGCTCCAGCACCGTCAGCAAATGCTGGTGGACGTCGCGGGAAGTGATTTCAGACATAATGACTCCATGAAAAATACCGGGATGTCAGGATAGTCTTTCAGATGAAGTGGGGCAAGGTGGGGTGGGAAGGTGTTAAGACTCTGCGGTAATGTCCCCTTTCCTGACTTCCTGTGTGACTTGCTATATGTATACGGCAATGCAATACTTGTAATGACATTTGTATTTACAAGGGGTGTGAGACATGGGTAGCATTAACCTGCGTATCGACGATGAGCTTAAAGCTCGTTCTTACGCTGCACTGGAAAAAATAGGGGTCACGCCCTCGGAAGCGCTTCGCCTCATGCTTGAATATATCGCTGACAATGAACGTTTGCCGTTCAAACAGACACTCCTGAGTGATGAGGATGCCGAACTTGTGGAGATAGTGAAAGAGCGCCTTCGTAATCCCAGGCCTGTTCGCGTGACTTTGGACGACCTCTGATGGCGTATTTTCTGGACTTTGACGAACGTGCATTAAAGGAATGGCATAAACTTGGCGCGACGGTTAGAGAACAACTGAAAAAGAAGCTGGCAGAGGTGCTCAAATCTCCACGTATTGAAGCTAACAAGCTACGTGGGATGCCTGATTGCTACAAGATAAAGCTCAGGTCCTCTGGCTTTCGACTGGTATATCAGGTCATCGATGAAAAGGTTGTCGTCTTTGTTGTATCTGTCGGGAAAAGAGAGCGTTCGGATGTTTATACCGAAGCGGTCAAACGGATCCTCTGAACTTCGGCAGGACATGTCTGTCTCGCAGTAAAGGTGCCACTTCTGCCTTGTGTTGACAGGTGGGGTGGAAAGGGCTGACGGAGATGTGAAGTCATTGCAAATGCAGCGGAAATCGTTCTTTCACTGGCTGATAAATAAATCAGGATGGAAGGCGATCGATGCGATCGCCAACCCAGGTAGTGTTCGTATTCGTTATCGGTTCTATTCGTAACGTTATTTCGCCAGCAGCTCTTTGCGGACGATTTCTGCGCCGGCACTTAACGCATCCAGCTTGCCTTTCGCGACGCTACGCGGCAATGGGATCATCCCGCAGTTGGTGCAAGGATAGAGCTTGTCAGCGTCGACAAACTGCAGTGCTTTTCGCAGCGTCGCGGCGACTTCTTCCGGTGTTTCGATGGTATTGGTTGCCACATCAATTGCCCCAACCATCACTTTTTTACCGCGAATGAGCTCCATTAGCTCCATCGGGACGTGGGAGTTTTGACATTCCAGCGAAATGATATCGATATTGGATTTTTGCAGCTTTGGAAAAATTTCTTCATATTGACGCCATTCGGTACCCAGCGTCTTTTTCCAGTCTGTATTGGCTTTAATGCCGTAGCCGTAGCAGATATGCACCGCCGTTTCGCATTTCAGCCCTTCGATGGCTCTTTCTAAAGTGGCGATTCCCCAGTCATTCACCTCATCAAAAAAGACATTAAATGCAGGCTCATCAAACTGGATAATATCGACGCCCACGGCCTCTAACTCTTTGGCTTCTTCATTGAGAATTTTAGCGAATTCCCAGGCGAGTTTTTCACGGCTTTTATAGTGATTATCATAAAGCGTGTCGATCATCGTCATTGGCCCCGGGAGGGCCCATTTAATAGGCTGTGTGGTTTGTTGGCGTAACAGTCTGGCATCTTCAACGAAGACGGATTTTTGGCGACTCACCGGGCCAACGACGGTCGGCACACTTGCTTCGTAGCGATTACGAATTTTAACTATCTCACGGTTCTCGAAATCAACGCCGTTGAGGTGCTCAATAAAGGTGGTGACAAAATGCTGACGCGTTTGCTCGCCATCACTGACAATATCAATCCCGGCCTGTTGCTGATCGTCCAGACACAAACGCAAGGCATCCTGCTTACCGTCGGTTAATTCCTGACCCTGCAATTTCCAGGGTGACCAAAGTGTCTCAGGCTGCGCAAGCCAGGAGGGCTTAGGTAAACTGCCGGCAGTTGAAGTGGGTAACAATTTTTTCATTACAGGTGACCTTATACTTTTCGTCAATCAAAGAACGGAATGAGCAGACCATTGTTCAAGAACAGTTTGATAGGGTTTGATGAAGTGCTGTTCAGTAAATTTCCCTTGTTCAATAGCCAACTGGCTACGTTCTTCGCGATCGTAAACAATGCGTGTCAGAGAATAATCCTGATAGTTCAGGCTGGGTTGATACTGTAGTCCTGCCGCGGAATTAGCATTGTATATCTCTGGACGGTATATTTTCTGGAACGTCTCCATCGTGCTGATGGTGCTAATCAGCTCAAGGTCGGTGTAATCACTGAGTAAGTCGCCAGTGAAGTAAAACGCCAATGGAGCAACGCTGTCTTCAGGCATAAAATAGCGAGCCCGCAGCCCCATTTTTGCAAAATAGGTATCGGTCAACGACGGTTCGTCCTGCTGATACTCCGCGCCTAATACAGGATGTTGATTACCCGTACGATAATAGGTGTTTTTACTGGAAACGCTCAGGCAGATAACCGGTGCTTTAGCAAAGTTATCCTTGTATGTTGCTGAATTAACAAAGCACTTAAAAATATTCCCGTGTAATTCACCAAAATCATCCGGAAGGCTAAGCTTAGCTTTGTTTTTATTATGCGCGGGCAGTAATACGCTGAAGTCATAATCGCGCACATATGAAGAAAAATTATTGCCCAGAATCCCTTCAAAGCGCTCATTGGTTTTTTTATCAACAATATGGGTTTTTAAGATTTCAATTACAGGAAAGGCATCGACCTTACCTTCAAGTTGAATATTCAATTGCGCCGTGATGATTTCAAGTTCGACCGAATAGCGATCGCCCTTTGGGTTATCCCAATGCGCCAGAGAATTGAACCGGTTGTCAATCATCACTAAGGTGTTGCGTAAGTTATCCTGACGCTTCTCACCCCTGGCCAGATTAGCAAAGTTGGTCGTAATACGCGTATTTTCTGAAGGGTTATAATTCTCGTCGAAACGAATGCGCTTAAGGGTGAAAGTAAATTCTTTATTCATCGTAATCTGGCATCCTGGCGGCTGAGATAAAACCGGGGTTTAATTCAGCAGTCTTCAAAATTTATTTAATAACAGAGTTCATTTTATGCCTGAGTCATTGATTGAGGAAAAGTGATTTAATTTCATTCAACATGAACGATATTCATGATCGGTTATACATGAGGGAAGGTGATAAAGCTGAGGTTCAGCATCGATGACAGCCTAGCGTGCTGAGGTAAGCAGCGGCGTCATCAAAAGACGTCAGCCAGATGTGGATAATCTGGCTGACGGGGGATTAGCTGGTGGTGGTGCCCTGTTTGTGGAAAAGCTCCCTGAAGACCGGATAGATGTCTTCCTGGTCGCGGATGTGCTGCATGGCAAAGTTCTCAAACATCGATTGCAGATGCTCGTATTCACGCCACAGCGTTTGATGTGCGCGGCGGGTGATTTCGATATAGCTGTAGTAACGCACCACCGGCAGGATTTTCTTGGCCAGAATTTCATGACACAGCGGGGAGTCGTCGGCCCAGTTGTCGCCATCGGAGGCCTGCGCAGCGTAAATATTCCACTGTACCGGGTCATAGCGCTCTTTCACCACTTCATCCATCAGCTTCAGGGCGCTGGAGACAATCGTGCCGCCGGTTTCCTGGGAGTAGAAGAACTCGTGCTCATCCACTTCTTTAGCTTGAGTGTGGTGGCGGATATACACCACATCCACGTTTTTATAGGTCCGACTGAGGAACAGATACAGCAGGATGTAAAAACGCTTCGCCATATCTTTGGTGGACTGATCCATCGAACCGGACACGTCCATCAGACAGAACATCACCGCCTGGCTTGAAGGCTCAGGGCGTTTTTCGTAATTTTTGTAACGCAGGTCAAAGGTGTCGATGAACGGTACGCGTTCGATTTTGGCTCGCAGTTCAGCAATCTCCTTGCGAAGACGCTCTTCCTCCAGTAGCTGCACCGGCTCGCTTTTGGCGACAGTGTCGAGGCTCGCTTCCAGTTCACGCAGCTCACGACGTTTTCCGGCAGTCATCGCCGTGCGTCGCGCCAGCGAGTTCTGCAATGAACGCACTACGCTGATGTTGGCCGGTACGCCGTTGGCGGTGTAACCAGCCCGATGTGTTTTGTACTCCGTCAGCTGGCGATGCTGATTTTTCTTCAGATTCGGCAGTGCCAAATCCTCAAACAGCAGATCCAGATATTCATCTTTCGAAATCTGGAACACGAACTCGTCCTGGCCTTCACCGTCCTGGCTCGCCTGGCCCTGACCGCTTCCACCGCCACCGCCGCCACCCTGAGGGCGTTCGATGCGGTCATTCTGCACAAAGTGATCGTTACCTGGGTGTACACGATGGCGCAGGCCGCCGCGTCCCTGATGGAACATCGGTTCGCTGATATCATCCGTCGGAATGGAAACCGACTCGCCGCTGTCTATATCGGTCACCGAGCGTTTGTTGATGGCCTCGGAGATCGACTGTTTTATCTGCGCCTTATAGCGGCGCAAAAAGCGCTGGCGATTCACCGCACTTTTATTCTTACCGTTCAGGCGCCGGTCTATGAACCAGGTCATATGCCCCTCCCGTACTGCATTTGCCAACCTTCTGCTGCGTAGGCCCGGCAGCGATGTGCCGCCGGGCTACATTCGACATTATGATGATTTACGCACGCGCAGATACCATTCGCACAGCAGGCGTACCTGTTTACGGGTGTAGCCTTTCTCCATCATGCGATCGACAAAATCGTCGTGTTTTTTCTGCTCGTCGGTTGAGGTTTTGGCGTTAAACGAAATCACCGGCAACAGCTCTTCGGTATTGGAGAACATTTTCTTCTCGATAACCGTGCGCAGTTTTTCGTAACTGGTCCAGTTCGGGTTACGTCCGCTGTAGTTCGCTCTGGCGCGCAGCACGAAGTTGACTATCTCGTTACGGAAGTCTTTCGGGTTGCTGATCCCGGCAGGCTTTTCAATTTTTTCCAGTTCTGCGTTCAGGGATTCACGGTCAAACAGCTGGCCGGTATCCGGGTCGCGGTATTCCTGGTCCTGGATCCAGAAGTCTGCGTACGTAACGTAGCGGTCGAAAATGTTCTGCCCGTACTCAGAGTAGGATTCCAGGTAGGCGGTCTGGATCTCTTTGCCGATGAACTCGGCGTATTTCGGGATCAGATAGCCTTTGAGGAATTCGAGATAGCGTTCAGCCTGCTCTTGTGGGAACTGTTCGCGCTCAATCTGCTGCTCCAGCACGTAGAACAGGTGCACCGGGTTTGCCGCCACTTCGACGTGATCGAAGTTGAACACCCGTGAGAGGATTTTGAACGCAAAGCGCGTCGACAGCCCGTTCATGCCTTCGTCCACGCCCGAGTAGTCGCGATACTCCTGATAGGATTTCGCTTTCGGGTCGGTGTCTTTCAGGCTTTCACCGTCATACACGCGCATTTTTGAGTAGATGCTCGAGTTTTCCGGCTCTTTCAGACGCGACAGAATCGAGAAACGGGACAGCGTTTCGAGCGTGCCTGGCGCGCAAGGTGCATGGGTCAGCTCACTGTGATTAAGCAGTTTTTCGTAGATTTTGATCTCTTCGGAAATCCGCAGGCAATAAGGCACTTTGACGATGTACACACGGTCAAGGAACGCCTCATTGTTTTTGTTATTACGGAAGGTCACCCACTCAGATTCGTTCGAGTGCGCCAGAATGATGCCGTTGAACGGCAGGGCGGAGATGCCTTCAGTCCCGTTGTAGTTCCCTTCCTGAGTCGCGGTCAGCAGCGGATGCAGCACCTTAATTGGGGCTTTGAACATCTCGACGAATTCCATCAGACCCTGGTTCGCGCGGCACAGCGCGCCGGAATAGCCATACGCATCCGGATCGTTCTGCGCGTGGTTTTCCAGTTTACGAATATCGACTTTACCGACCAGCGCTGAGATATCCTGATTGTTCTCATCACCCGGTTCGGTTTTGGCGATAGCAATCTGCGCCAGAATCGACGGCCATACTTTCACTACGCGAAACTTGGTGATGTCGCCGCCAAACTCGTTCAGACGTTTTGCCGCCCATGGCGACATAATGGTGCCGAGATAGCGGTTCGGAATGCCGTACTCTTTTTCAAGAATCTGCGTATCTTCCTGCGGATTAAACAGGCACAGCGGGTGATCGTTTACCGGGCTGCGTTCACCGTTAGCACTGAGCACATAAATGGGGACGCGCTGCATCAGCGCTTTCAGTCGTTCAGCCAGCGACGATTTACCACCACCCACAGGGCCCAGTAAATAGAGGATCTGTTTCTTCTCTTCCAGACCCTGAGCGGCATGTTTCAGGTAGGCGACGATCTGTTCGATAGCGTCTTCCATACCGTAGAACTCTTCAAACGCCGGGTAGCGTGCGACCACCCGATTCGAAAATAGACGGGACAGCCGTGGCTCATGGGCAGTATCAACCATGACTGGCTCACCGATAGCCATTAATAGCCTTTCTGCCGCATTGGCATAGGCACTGCGATCTTGCTTACAGGTTGCAAGAAATTCCTGCAGTGTGAACTCTTCGTCCTTGGCAGCTTCATAACGCTGGCGATAGTGATCGAATATATTCATGGCATGCCGTCCTTTCGTTTTTTAGCACAGGATAAGAGCCGTTCGTATGAATAATAGAGGCTCCCGGAAGGGATAAGCTGAACGACGCTCGCTCAATCTCCAGCAACCCTTGTGCCAGGTTGTTGGGTCTGAAAACATAACGTGCTCCGCGATTACACCTTCTGAATTTAAGCGTAGATGGCATTTGGAAAACTTGCATGTTGGCAAAAGTCAATTTCAATGACATATCAATAACTCATCAAAAAATACCGCGACTTAAAGGCGAAGAAAATTCATGGCTTAACCGGGGTGTCTTCTGTCTGTAAGCGAACTGTCATGTGAGGGTGGCAGGTTGATCGGTTAAATAATGTCTATGGATGTAAAGAATTTGAGGTAAGCGGGACGGGGGGGTAAACTTCAGCCGCTTGTAATTTGAAAGGGATATGCAACATGAGAACAATCAAACTTTTGACAACGGGTCTGCTCTTCGCAACAGCAGCGACCGTTGCACATGCGGCTGACAGCAAGCTGACGCTGGGAGCGGGCGTTGGGGTGATAGGTCATCCGTATAAACAGTACAGCAGCGACGTTTACCCGGTGCCTGCTATTGATTTTGAAAGTGATAACTTCTGGTTCCATGGTCTCGGCGCAGGGTATTACCTGTGGAACGATACCACCGATAAGCTCTCAATCACCGCCTACTGGTCGCCGTTGTACTTCAAACCGGGCGACAGCGACAACAATCAGCTGCGTAAGCTCGATCGTCGTCAGTCGACGATGATGGCTGGCCTGTCTTACCTGCACTTTACGCAGTACGGCTTCCTGCGCACGACGCTTGCTGGCGACACGCTGGACAAGAGCAACGGTATCTCATGGGATATGGCCTGGTTGTACCGCTACAACACCGGAGCGTTGACCGTGACGCCAGGGATTGGTGTGCAGTGGAGCAGTGATAATCAGAACGAATACTACTACGGTGTTTCCAAAAACGAATCACGGAAAAGTGGCCTGCGCAGCTACGATCCGCAAGATGGCTGGAACCCGTACGTTGAGCTTTCTGTGAACTATAAGCTGAATGAGGCCTGGAGCGTGTACGGGGTAGGGCGTTATACCCGCTTGTCGGATGAAGTTACCGACAGCCCGATGATCGACAAAAACTGGACCGGACTGCTGTCCACCGGTGTGACTTACAGCTTCTGATAATGCACTGTTGAAGTGCGCAGAGTGCAATAAAACAGGGCGGAGACGCCCTGTTTTGCATTGTGTTGGTGCAGGATATGATTAGCGTTTAGCGACGCGAATCGACTGTGACAGACGCGTTGGTTTTTCTTCTGACGCTTTCTGCGGCGTGGTCACGCAGGCAGTTTCCACGCAAACAAAGGTTTTGTATCCGTCATCTGGCATATCGCCCATGCTAACAGACAGCGCAGGGCCTGGGTTCCAGCCAACGACGTTGCTCTGATGGCCGTGGATAACGTCAATATTACGGTTCAGTGCACCGTCGTGGATCACGCTGCAGCCTTCAGCATTCAGGTAGACGCGGTCGGTGCGGTCCGGGAAGGTCTGCACGCCATCGGCCAGCACGCCTTCTTCAGCATTTTTCACTTTATCGATATAGCGGTCGCCGAAGCCACTCACTTTCACCGCGCTGATGTCACCGACATTGAAATAGGTGTGCAGGGCAGAAGTGGTCTCGAATTCACCGTGCGCTTCCAGCTCGATTTCACAGGTTTTGCCCACTTTGAAACGCGCATACAGTGTGAAGTCGTGCGGCCACAGTTTCTTGGTTTCTTCGCTGCTCTGCAGTTCGAAAGTCAGAACCACGCCATTGTCGTCTTCGTTATGGGCTTTCAGGTTCCACGGCAGATTACGCGCAAAACCGTGAGCAGGCAGCCCTTGCTGTTCTGCCGGGCCAAACCATGGCCAGCAGATGGGTACGCCGCCGCGCAGTGCGACGCCATTTTTGAATGAGGTGTTATTGCTGAGCCACAGCACGTCAGCTTCGCCGGCTGGTTTCCAGGAGAGCAGGTGTGCGCCCTGAAGTGCAAAAGAGGCTTTAGCCTGCGGGTGATCGACGACAATCAGTTCCAGATCGTCAAGCTGACGACGAGAGAGGACAGGGGTAAGTTGTTCAACTACCGGGAGAGCAAAAATTTTGTTAATCATGGTGCAATCCTTGGTTAGCGTGACACTCAATCATGTAAGTTGCATCAAGGCGGCAAGCCGGAGGAGGTCCGGGCATAGAACGCTATGTGACCGGAATCCGAGGGTGAAGCCAACGCAGAGGCAGCTTGCAGGATGACGTGTACATAAAAAAAGGCGACCGAGGTCGCCTTTTTGGATCAGATTCTCATCTCAACTTATTTGGAGATGTGAGCGATCAGGTCCAGAACTTTGTTTGAGTAACCAGTTTCGTTGTCGTACCAGGAAACCAGTTTCACGAAGTTGTCGTTCAGTGCGATACCTGCTTTAGCATCGAACACGGAAGTGCAAACTTCGCCGTTGAAGTCGGTAGAAACGACGTCGTCTTCGGTGTAACCCAGAACGCCTTTCATTGCGCCTTCAGAAGCCGCTTTGATTGCTTTCTTGATTTCTTCGTAAGACGCTGCTTTTTCCAGACGAACGGTCAGGTCAACAACGGATACGTTTGGAGTAGGAACGCGGAACGCCATACCAGTGATTTTACCGTTCAGCTCTGGCAGTACAACGCCTACAGCTTTAGCAGCACCGGTAGAAGAAGGGATGATGTTCTGTGCTGCGCCGCGGCCGCCGCGCCAGTCTTTGTGAGACGGGCCATCAACGGTTTTCTGAGTTGCGGTGGTCGCGTGAACAGTCGTCATCAGACCTTCGATGATGCCGAAGTTGTCGTTGATAACTTTTGCCAGCGGAGCCAGGCAGTTGGTGGTGCAAGATGCGTTAGAAACGATATCCTGGCCAGCATATTTTTCGAAGTTAGCACCTTTAACGAACATTGGAGTGCTGTCTTTAGAAGGACCAGTCAGAACAACCTTTTTAGCGCCAGCGGTGATGTGCTTACGCGCAGTTTCGTCGGTCAGGAACAGGCCTGTTGCTTCAGCAACAACGTCAACGTTAACTTCGTTCCATTTCAGGTTAGCCGGGTCACGCTCTGCGGTAACACGGATAGTTTTACCGTTAACAACCAGGTGGCCGTCTTTCACTTCAACGGTGCCGTTGAAACGACCGTGAGTTGAGTCGTACTTCAGCATGTAAGCCATGTATTCAGCGTCTAACAGGTCGTTGATTGCAACGATCTCGATGTCAGAACGTTCCTGAGCAGCACGGAAAACAATACGGCCAATACGGCCAAAACCGTTGATACCTACTTTGATAGTCATATATTCCACCAGCTATTTGTTAGTGAATAAAAGGTTGCCTGTAAAATTACAAAAACCTTACGCAGCGTCAAGCGGAATCGTGTCAATCATTGCGACAAATCAATCCTGTGCACAACCTTTGCGCGACTGACTGCCTCACTCATCCATTGGGCTCATTTCCATATGCGGCCTGCGGCGGGAATTTTAAAGGCCATAAGAGATAAAAATGTGATGTGTGTCACAATTACCTGGCTGCCCTTTCGCAACGAATAAGTTTAGAACAAAAGTTCGCACTTCATTGTTAATGTTTTGTTAGAATCGTGGCAGAAGTGGTCCCTTATACAGTGAGATGTGAGCATATGGCTAACAAACCTTCCCCGGAAGCGCTGAAAAGCGCTCTTAGCGAAATGCAGTTTTACGTGACGCAGAATCACGGAACCGAGCCGCCGTTCACCGGCCGCCTCCTGCACAACAAGCGTGACGGCCTTTACCACTGCCTGGTGTGCGATGCGCCGCTGTTTAACGCGGAAAGCAAATATGACTCTGGCTGCGGCTGGCCGAGCTTCTACGAGCCGGTAAGCGACACGGCCATTCGTTATCTGAATGATTACTCTCATGGTATGCAGCGCACAGAGATTCGATGCGGAAACTGTGACGCGCATCTCGGTCACGTGTTCCCGGATGGGCCGCAACCGAGCGGAGAACGCTATTGTGTCAATTCGGCCTCTTTGAGCTTCACCGATGATCAAAATGGTGACCAAACTAAGGGCTGAAGAAACGATTCAGCAAATTATTCCTGAGGAGCGGACCCGATCGTGGAAATTGAGCAAATTATCGACGGTATGACTGAGGACGTTTATCAGCGTCTGGCGACTGCCGTAGAGCTGGGAAAATGGCCGGATGGCGTCGCGTTAACACCGGCACAGAAAGAGAACTGTTTGCAGCTGGTAATGCTCTGGCAAGCGCGTTACAACACCGACGCGCAGCACATGACTATCGACACCCAGGGACAGATGGTGATGAAAAGTAAACAGCAGTTGAAAGAGGATTTTGGCCTCGCGCCAAAACCGATTGCGACACTGAAAATGCAGTGAGTGGTTGGTTGCCCGGCGGCCCTGGCGCATGCCGTGCCGACCGGGCAGTTTGACTCTCGTTAGTGTTTAATCCCCAAAGACGTTGCTAACTGCTTCGCCAGTTGGTTGTTATCGTCTGCGCCATACTCCCAGAACATCGCCCCTGCCAGACCTTTCTCTTTGATGTACTGCGCCTTCAGGTCAACCGAGCGTGGGTTTTCATAGGACAGCGCAAACAGCGGTTTGCCTTCGGCTGATTTCACCGACAGCCACGGCACCTTCGCCTGATCGTCCCAGTGCTGAGTAAAGCGTTTCTGCGGATCGTTAATCAGTTTGCCGACAATATCGTTGTACTTCACGTAGGTATCTTTCGTCAGGTCATAGCCCAGTGATTTGAACAGTCCTGTTTCCTGCGCGCCGAAGTAGGGCTGCGTCACCGGGTTTTTCGCCGCATCCGGTTTTGACCAGTCGACACCGGGCTCCACGCTGCGTTTCGGCACACGGCCATAGAAACCAATGCCCAGGTTCATCTGCTCCGGTTTCAGTCCTGCCGCGAGGTAGTTGTTCACCACAAAGTCGACGCTGTACTTATCGGCAGCGGCAACCGTTGGCCAGTGGCTTGAGTCGTACAGGTTCGAGTTGAAGTACTGCGTGCCATAGGCCATATCGTAGGTCATCAGGTTGATGTAGTTCAGATACGGTGCGATGGCTTTCACGTCAACCCAGCTTTTCGGGCTTTCGGCGTTGGCACCCAGTGCGACGGTCACTAACTTCTCTTTCGGTAATGCTTCCCGCATCTCTTTAAGCAGGGCGGTAAAGTTGTCTTTGTCCTCCGGTTGCTTATCGACCAGACCCCAGGCACCGTTGACCGGGTATTCCCAGTCAAGATCGATGCCATCGAGTCCGTAGGTTTTGACGATGTCAGCGGCGGAGCGGATAAACACCTCCCGGCTCTCTTTGCTGTCTGCGGCACCGGAAAATCCGCGGGCACCCCAGCCACCGACCGAGAGCAGGACTTTCAGGCGTGGATTTTGTTTGCGCAGTTCAGGGATTTTGTGCAGGTCGGCGATCACTTTTGGCGAGAGCCAAATCTGGTGGAGTTTGCTGGCGTCTTTCAATGCGTCGTTGGTTTCACCCGTTTCATTGTTGTAGATAAGGCCAAACGAGTAGTTAAGATGGGTAATCTGGCGTACATCGAGCTTATCGATGTCACCGCCGGGGCCCGCGGTGACATCGCCTCCGCCGTTGAAATAACCCACCGACATCATATCAGCAGCAAAAACACAGGGAGCGCAGAGCAGGGGTAAGGCTGCCAGAACAGGCATAAGCTTCATACAATTTCCTCTTTGACTGATAAAAAATACGCACGCCACACAAGGGCGTGGCGAAAAAACAGCCAAAAAAGAGTAACACTGCCGCTTCGCTAAAACTGCGAGAAAGCTTCAAATTATTGTATTCGAGGGGAAATGCCCGGCATGCTGCCGGGCAGGGGTCAGGCCTGAGTTTCCTGCCAGTCGGCAAAGGTATAAAGCGTAGCGCCTTCGGCGGCCATTGCCATAAACGCCTGAGTGCTATCCTGCGGGTTGATATTCACGCCGCGACAGCCGTCGGTAATCACATTCACTTCATAGCCAAGCTTCAGCGCATCCAGCACCGTAAACTTCACGCAGTAGTCTGTCGCCAGGCCCATCACGATCAACTCGGACACTTTCTGCGCCTTTAGCCAATCGTCGAGCCCGGTTTTCTGCCGATGACCGTTGTCGAAAAAGGCGCTGTAGCTGTCGATATTGACCGCTTCACCTTTCGGAAACACCACGTCGATAAACTGATCGGCCAGCAGAGGATGCAACTCAGCCCCCTCGGTATTCTGCACGCAGTGATCGGGCCAGAAGGTTTGTGGCAAACCATCGAGCTGGCCTTGCGTATAGGGCTCAACGTGATGCTGACTGGCAAAGCTCCCGTGATGGGCCGGATGCCAGTCCTTACTTGCGACAATCGCGTCACCGCGTACCAGACACCAGTGGATCAGGGCATTCGCCACGTCCACCGTGCTGTCGCCTTCCGGCACCGCGAGGGCACCCCCGGCGCAAAAATCGTTCTGCAAATCCACCAGTAACAGCGCGCGTGCGTTCATCTTGGCTCCTTACTCGTCTGGCGTCAGTTCACCACGCAGGTTTTGCTGCATCGCGGTACGCACCGCATTGACGTCCAGCCCCTGCGTTAACAAATAGTGTAGCTTGGTCAGCGTGGCTTCTACGGTCATATCGAAGCCGCTGACCACGCCCGCCTGGGCGAGGGCGTTGCCGGTGGCATAGCCGCCCATATTCACCTTCCCGGACATGCACTGGGTGAGATTAACCACCACGATGCCGCGCAGGCTGGCTTCGGCCAACTCTTTGAGGAAATCACCGTTTTGCGGCGCATTACCGACGCCATAGGAGCGCAGGATCAGCGCTTTCACCGGCTGGCGCAGGAAGTTACGCACCACGTCGGCGGAAATCCCCGGGTAAATCGTTACCACGCCAATCGGCTGCGGGGTAATGCGATGCACGATTAATTCCCCGGTCCCGTACGGCGCCGGTGGGGTGCCAAGGCGACGAATGTGGATCCCGGCTTCCAGCAGCGGTTGCAGGTTTGGCGAGGCGAACGCGTCAAAGCCATCGGCATGCGCCTTGGTTGTACGGTTGCCGCGATACAGGCGATTATTGAAGAACAGCGTCACTTCGTTAATCGGGTAGTTCGCCGCCACGTACAACGCATTCAGCAGATTGATTTGTCCGTCTGAACGCAGTTCAGCCAATGGGATTTGTGACCCTGTCACAATTACCGGCTTGCCGAGATTTTCCAGCATGAACGACAGCGCCGAAGCGGTAAACGCCATGGTGTCGGTGCCATGCAGAATGACAAAGCCATCGTATTCATCGTAATGCGCCTGAATATCTTCGGCGATATGCTGCCAGTCATCCGGCGTCATATCGGAAGAATCCATCAGCGGGGCGTATTCGTGGATGGTGAAGTCCGGCATTTCCGGACGATGGAATTCAGGCATCAACGCCAGTTGGCGCTGGAGGTGGCCGGACACGGGGATGTAGCCCTGTTCAGAGCGCTGCATCCCGATGGTGCCGCCAGTGTAGGCAACGTAAATCGATTTCTTTTGCATGATGAGTTACTGAATCTGAAAGAAAAATCCCCTCCAGTGGAGGGGATATGAATTAACGTATATTAGCGCAGGTCAGGCAGAAGGCGTAGCGGTTCTGCGGGTCGTTGAAGGCGGCGAGTTTATCGCCCTCCGCTTTCACCACGTTTGCGGCACTGACCAGCGGCGCAGGCAGGTAAGCCTGCAGGGCTTCAGGCAGTGCGGCGCGAACCGAACCGCTCAGGCTGTCGATAACAGAATTGAACAGCGTCGGCTCTTCCTGATAGTAATCAATGTGCCACTGTTTGAGTTTCGCCAGCTGCGCCGCTTTTGCGACCGCGTCATCGAAATCACCCAGACTATCGACCAGACCGTTGGCTTTCGCATCCTGACCGGTCCACACGTGGCCCTGGGCGATTTTATCGACCTGTTCCGGCGTGCTGTGCCGCGACTGCGCTACCAGCGTAATAAAGCGCTTATAGCCGCTCTCGATGCTGAGCTGCATCATGTCCTGCACTTCCTGCGGCAGCGCTTTGGTCATCGAAATATCCGCCAGCGGCGAGGTTGATACGCCGTCGGTGTGTACCCCGATGGAATCCAGGCTGTTTTGAACGGTATTGATGACGCCGAAGATGCCGATGGAGCCGGTCAGGGTGCTGGCGTTCGCGACGATGTAATCCGCCGGGGTTGAAATCCAGTAACCGCCGGAGGCCGCCATGCCGCCCATGGAAACGACCACTGGTTTCCCGGCTTCGCGTGCGGCGGCCAGTTCAGACCTAATTACTTCTGACGCGCTGACGCTGCCGCCAGGGCTGTTGACGCGCAGCACAATGGCTTTCACTTTCGGATCGAGGCGCGCATCGCGAATTTGCGACGCGGTGGTATCACCGCCCACGTTACCCGGCGTTTCTTCCCCGTCAATGATGGCGCCGTTAGCGAAGATAACCGCAACGCTGGCACCCTTATCGGCAGGTGTTTTCAGAGAGTAATCGTAGTAGCTGACGGCGCGATAATTATTGTCCGCTTTGCTCCAGCCGAACTGTTTGGACAGCACTTTTTCTACCTGGGCGTTAGACGCCAGTACGTCAACCAGCTTGTTATCCAGTGCGTATTTGGCGGTATCGCCGTCAACTTTACGCAGGCCATCAAGCATGCCTTTCGCACCCGGGAAAATCTGCTCCGGCGTGGCCTGGCGGTTAGCCGCCACGGTGGTCAAATAGTTCTGCCAAAGTTCGCCAATCCAGCGGCTATCCGCATCACGTGCGGCCGGGGACATATCGTCACGGATAAACGGTTCAACGGCGGATTTATAAGTGCCGACGCGGAACACGTGGGTAGTGACTTTCAGCTTATCCAGCAGGGATTTGTAATACAGCCCGTTGGTGGCGAAGCCGTGTAAATCGACGGTGCCTTGCGGGGAGAGATAAATCTTGTTGGCGAAGCTCGCGAGGTAGTACTGACCCTGGGTGTAGCTGTCGCCCACGGCGTAAACCGGCTTGCCACTGTCGCGGAATTCGCGCAGCGCTTTACCAATGTACTGCATCGACGGCTGATCGGCCCCGGCGAAGTTTTTCAGATCCAGCACGATCCCGGTAATGTTCCGGTCGTCCTTCGCCTGGCGAAGGGTGTTTACAATGTCGAACAGGGAGTTTTCCTGCAGGCGGTCAGAGCTCGCGCCCAGCAGTTGACGGCCAATGGCGCCAAATTTACTGCTGGTGGAAGGCTTATCTACCACCACGCCGGTTAAATCCATCAACAGCGCGCCACGACCTGCGCTTTCAGTGGTGCTGCTGCTAAGCTGCATCCAGATGCCCACGCACACCAGCACCAGCAGAATAAAGAACAGGTTCAGCACCAGTTCACGGATGAAGTTCAACAGACGCCACGTCCATTTAAAGAATCCGGCAATAAATCGCCAAAGGGTTCGCATGTTTACTCCCTGTCTGAATGAAAAGGTGTCCGCCCGCGAAGGCGCGACGTGAGGCTATCCTAATGACACCGCTGCCGGTTGTCAGCAGGAATCGCCTCCGGCGCTGTAACAAATTCTGCTGTCATGTTAATTTTATGAAAAAACCCGTGACAGGAGATTTATCAATGGATGCACTCGAATTACTCGTTAACCGCCGCAGCGCTTCCCGTCTGGCAGAACCCGCGCCGGAAGGGGAACAGCTGGAAAATATCCTGCGTGCGGGTCTGCGCGCGCCCGATCACGGCACGTTGCAGCCGTGGCAGTTCTTTGTGATTGAAGGCGAAGGCCGCGAGCGTTTTAGCCAGCTACTGGAAAAGGGCGCGGTTAACGCTGGACAGGACGATAAAGCCATCGACAAAGCCCGCAACGCGCCATTCCGTGCGCCGCTGATCATTGCGGTGGTGGCGAAGTGTACGCTGGATCATAAAGTGCCGGTGTGGGAGCAGGAAATGTCTGCAGGTTGCGCGGTGATGGCGATGCAAATGGCAGCCGTCGCGCAAGGGTTTAACGGGATCTGGCGTAGCGGTGCGCTGACCGAAAGCCCGGTGGTTCGAGAGGGTTTACAGTGTCGCGAACAGGATAAAATCGTCGGCTTCCTGTATCTCGGCACGCCACAGTTGAAGGCGTCAACGACGGTTTCCATTCCCGATACTACGCCGTTTGTCGTGAAATTCTGAGTCAGAAAACAGCCCGGCAGGCATCGCGCCGCCGGGCACTTTCGGGATTATTTCTGTGTCTTCGCAAACTCATCTTTGGCTTTCTGCAACTGCTGCTGGAACGCCGGGTTGGTATGCAGCGTAGCCACAACCGCCGAACCGACAATCCGCGCCGCATCCACATCGCTCTGCCAGTGGTAACCGCAAATCACCCGGCTTTCGCCCAGGTCATACCCGCGTTTCAGGATATCGTTCTGACGCGCCGGATTCACTTCCGCCAGCACCAACGCAGTTGCCCAGCCGATGGACGTATGGCCTGACGGATATGAACCGTTTTTCGCCAGTTCGTCCTGCTCTTTGGTATTGCAGGTTGGCACGCCGTAGAACGCGAACGGGCGGACACGCATGTATTTCTGCTTGGCCGAACGGGTGGCAAGGTCGCCCGCATCTTCAATCATATTGGTTAGCAGTTTGTGCAGCTCAGGGCTGTCTTTCGCGGTAATAGGCGAACCAAATGCACCGGAGAAAGCATTGGCCACGCCGCCGCTGCTGAGGTTGGCATCTTCCGCCGCCTGCTTACCGCGCTCGGTAGATCGCAGCAAACGCCCTTGTTCATACATTGCCTGGTCGTTCAGGAACGCAATGCTGCCCACTTCCGGCGGTGGTGGCAGCAGGGCAAGGCTGTCGATAGCCTGGGCATTTTTCAGATAATAGAGGTCAGGTTTGGTGGTGGCATCATTCCCGGAGGGGGCCAGGGCAAAAGCATTGACGGAGAACAAACTGGCAACGCAAAACGCAAGAATACTCTTTTTCATTGTGGTTCCTTTTTTATGTGAATCGTCCAAAGGTCGGGCTGTCACATTTCTGTCATAAATCGATAATGAAAAAGTTGCGTTACCTCCCAAAACGGCAGATACATAAATTCCGTGAATGAATTAAATTTCACAGCGGATGCGCACCCAACCCCGTAATTGTGCGGATAGTGAGCAACAGTGCGCGAAATCAGACTGTCTCTCTTACCACTACCGACTTTGAGCGCTAACATAGCAGGATTGCAATGACAGGAGATGTCCATGAGCGAGCAAGCCATTCGTTTGACGCAATACAGCCACGGAGCCGGTTGCGGTTGTAAAATTTCCCCCAAAGTGCTGGAAACCATCCTGCACAGCGAGCAGGCGAAGTTTGTCGACCCGAACCTGCTTGTCGGCAACGAAACGCGCGACGACGCCGCCGTTTACGATTTGGGTAACGGGATGTCAGTTATCAGTACAACCGATTTCTTCATGCCCATTGTCGATAACCCGTTTGATTTTGGGCGTATCGCCGCGACCAACGCCATCAGCGATATCTTCGCGATGGGTGGGAAACCGATCATGGCCATCGCCATTCTCGGTTGGCCGATTAACACCCTGGCGCCAGAAATTGCCCGCGAAGTGATAGAAGGCGGCCGTTTTGCCTGCCAGCAGGCCGGAATTGCGCTGGCTGGTGGCCATTCTATTGATGCGCCGGAGCCGATTTTTGGTCTCGCAGTGACCGGCATCGTGCCAACAGAACGCGTGAAGAAAAACAGCACCGCCCAGGCGGGCTGCAAACTGTATCTCACCAAACCATTGGGTATTGGCGTGCTGACGACGGCTGAGAAAAAATCTCTGCTTAAACCTGAACATCACGGTCTGGCGACGGAAGTCATGTGCCAGATGAATATCGCGGGCGCGGCCTTCGCAAATATCGACGGCATCAAAGCGATGACTGACGTGACCGGTTTTGGTCTGCTTGGACACCTGAGCGAAATGTGCCAGGGCGCAGGCGTGCAGGCGCAAATTCGTTTTGCCGACGTGCCGAAATTGCCTGGCGTGGAAGAGTACATCGCGCAGGGCGCAGTTCCGGGTGGCACGTCCCGTAACTTTGCGAGCTACGGCCACCTGATGGGTGACATGCCGGAAGCGTGGCGTAACCTGCTGTGTGACCCGCAAACCTCCGGCGGCCTGTTGCTGGCGGTCCTGCCGGAAGCTGAAACAGAAACCAAATCGACCGCAGCGGAATACGGCCTCACACTCACCGCGATTGGCGAACTGGTGACCGCGCGCGGCGGACGACCGATGATCGAGATAAGCTAACCGCATGCGCTTGTTTATTGCGGAAAAACCGAGCCTGGCCCGTGCCATCGCTGACGTGCTGCCCAAGCCGCATCGCCGGGGCGATGGCTTTATCGAATGTGGTAACGGCCAGGTCGTGACCTGGTGTATCGGTCACCTGCTGGAACAGGCACAGCCGGATGTCTACGACAGCCGTTATGCGCGCTGGAACCTGATGGACTTGCCGATTGTGCCAGATAAATGGCGGTTGCAACCGCGGCCGTCGGTGACCAAACAGCTGAACGCCATCAAGCGCCTGCTGCACGATGCTACCGAAGTAATCCACGCGGGTGACCCGGACAGAGAAGGTCAGCTGCTGGTGGATGAAGTGCTGGATTATCTTGATATGCCAGCGGAAAAGCGTCGGCAGGTGCAGCGCTGCCTGATTAACGATCTCAATCCGCAGGCGGTCGAACGCGCGATTTCCCGTCTGCGCTCCAATAACGATTTCATTCCGCTGTGCGTGTCCGCGCTGGCGCGCGCGCGCGCCGACTGGCTGTACGGCATCAACATGACCCGCGCTTACACGCTGCTGGGCCGCAACGCGGGCTATCAGGGCGTACTCTCCGTTGGCCGGGTGCAAACGCCGGTGCTCGGGCTGGTGGTGCGTCGTGATGAAGAGATTGAAAACTTCGTCTCGAAAGATTTCTTCGACGTGAAAGCGCATATTGTCACGCCTGCCGACGAGCGGTTTACCGCCACGTGGCAGCCGAGCGAAGCCTGTGAGCCGTATCAGGACGAAGAGGGGCGATTACTGCATCGTCCGCTGGCCGATCACGTCCTGGGGCGTATTGCCGGACAACCGGCGGTCGTCACCGCGTATAATGATAAACGGGATTCAGAACCGGCCCCGCTGCCGTTTTCACTTTCTGCGTTACAGATTGAGGCCGCCAAACGCTTTGGTTTCAGCGCGCAGAACGTGCTGGATATCTGTCAGAAGCTGTACGAAACCCACAAGCTCATTACCTATCCGCGTTCTGACAGCCGCTATCTGCCGGAAGAACATTTTGCCGGACGCCAGGCAGTACTGAACGCCATCAGCGTGCACGCCTCTGGTTTGCTGCCGCAACCGGTTGTTGATCCTGAAATTCGTAACCGCTGCTGGGATGACAAAAAGGTCGATGCACACCACGCCATTATCCCCACGGCGCGCAGTTCATCGGTGAGAATGACCGACAACGAAGCCAAAGTGTATGAGCTGGTGGCCCGTCAATATCTGATGCAGTTCTGCCCGGATGCAGTGTTCCGCAAATGCCAGATTGATTTGGATATCGCCAACGGGAAATTCATCGCCAAAGCGCGTTTCCTCGCAGAAGCTGGTTGGCGCACGCTGCTTGGTAATAAAGAGCGTGACGAAGACAATGACGGCACCCCGCTGCCGGTTGTGGCGAAGGGTGACGAACTGCTGTGCGAAAAAGGCGAGGTGGTTGAACGTCAGACCCAGCCACCGCGCCATTTCACCGACGCCACAATCCTTTCCGCGATGACCGGGATTGCGCGTTTTGTGCAGGATAAAGACCTGAAAAAGATCCTGCGTGCGACGGATGGTTTAGGCACCGAAGCGACGCGCGCCGGGATCATAGAGCTACTGTTTAAGCGTGGGTTCCTGACCAAAAAAGGGCGCTACATTCATTCATCTGAAGCGGGAAGGGCGCTGATCCACTCGCTGCCGGAAATGGCCGGACGACCCGACATGACCGCACACTGGGAATCAGTGCTGACGCAAATTAGCGAAAAGCAATGTCGCTATCAGGATTTCATGCAGCCGCTGGTCGGCACGTTATTTGATTTGATTCAGCAGGCGCGAAGCACGCCGGTGAAACAGTTCCGTGGTCTGGTGGCGCCGGGCGGCGAGCAGCAGAAAAAGAAAACCTTCAGTAAGGCGCGTAAGAAAAAATCTGAAACGTCTTAGCATTGCCTGACGGCACTGCGTTTGTCAGGCCTACAAAGCCGTAGGCCTGACAAACCCCGTAGGCCCGTGCAAGCGTCAGCGCCGCCGGGCAATCAAAACTTAAATCACGCCCTGCGCCAGCATCGCATCCGCCACCTTCACGAACCCGGCGACGTTCGCCCCGCGCACGTAATGCGTTTGCTTGCCTTCTCCGCCGTACTCGACGCACGCCTGATGAATATCCAGCATGATGTGATGTAAACGGGCATCGACTTTCTCAGCCTTCCAGCCCATTCGCGCGGCGTTCTGCGCCATTTCCAGCCCGGACGTTGCCACGCCGCCCGCGTTCGCCGCTTTGCCTGGCGCAAACAATACGCCAGCCTCAAGGAACAAATCGGTAGCGGCGATGGTGGTTGGCATATTGGCACCTTCGGCTACCGCTTTCACGCCATTGGCAATCAACAGGCGGGCCGCATCGGCATCCAGTTCGTTTTGCGTGGCGCACGGCAGGGCGATGTCCACCGGCACGGACCACGGCTGCTGGCCTTCGAGATACTGCAGGCCAAACTCACGGGCGTAATCAGAGACGCGACCATCGCGGCTGCTCTTGATTTCTTCCAGACGCGCCAGTTTTTCCGCCGTAAACCCGGCTTCATCCACTACGGTGCCGCTGGAATCAGATGCGGTTACCACGCGTGCGCCCAGCTCCATTGCTTTTTCAATCGCGTACTGCGCCACGTTACCGGAGCCGGACACGGCGACGCGCATCCCTTCGAAGCCCAGACCGTGGCGTTTAAGCATCGCGTCGGTGAAGTAGATTAAGCCGTAACCCGTCGCTTCTGGGCGGATCAAACTGCCGCCAAACGACAGCCCCTTGCCGGTAAACACGCAGGCGGTGTTGTTGGAGAGTTTTTTCATCATCCCGGCCATAAAGCCCACTTCACGCGCGCCGACGCCAATATCGCCCGCGGGAACGTCGGTGTCCGCGCCTAAATGGCGATATAGCTCAGTCATCAGCGCCTGGCAGAAACGCATGATTTCGCCTTCACTTTTGCCTTTTGGATCGAAATCGCTACCGCCTTTACCACCGCCCATCGGCAGGGTGGTGAGCGCATTTTTGATGGTTTGTTCAAAACCGAGGAATTTAAGAATCGACAGGTTTACCGACGGATGAAAACGCATCCCGCCTTTAAACGGGCCAATCGCCGAGTTGAACTGCACGCGCCACGCGCGGTTAACCTGCACCTGATTACGGTCATCGACCCACGTCACGCGGAACTGGATCACGCGTTCTGGTTCAACCAGGCGTTCCAGCAGCGACATCTGACGATAGCGCGGGTTGGCGTCCAGGAACGGCCACAGGGTGGACATCACTTCGCGCACGGCCTGCGCAAATTCGCCCTGATGCGGATCGCGTTGCTGAACGTGGTCCAGGAATGTTTCCAGAGAGAGTCGTTTCCATGAAGATAAGTTCCTCTTATGTCTATAACGGTATGATGTTTGTGTGTTTATTATTCGCGGTTCGCTTTCTTTCGACTATCTCCGCTGACGCAGCGGCAGGCAAGAAAAAATCGCCCTGGAAGGGGAAAACTTATAATGGGCGGTTTGTCATAACAAAAAACGATGAAAGCGAAAATTTAAGAAAACGGCGAAAGGGTCGATATAGTTATCTGAGAACCCAGAAAAAAGGAATGACAATGAAACGATATCTGATGGCGGGGCTGTGGCTGCTTCTCGGCAGCGGCGTGCAGGCCGCAGAGCGCTTCGGGCCGGATGTGGAAGTGAACGTGCCGCCGGAAGTATTTAGCAGCGGCGGTCAGCGCGGGCAGCACTGTTCCCAGTGCTGCATTTATCAAAACCAGAACTACAGCGAAGGCGCGGTGGTGAAAGCCGAAGGCGTATTGTTACAGTGCCAGCGCGATGAAAAAACGCTTAGCACCAATCCGCTGGTCTGGCGTCGCGTAAGGCAATAAACGCTTCCAGCAGGGGGATGTCTGCAGGGGCCAGTTCCCATTTAAATGCGTCTTCAGGCGTCACCCAAACCAGCTGGCTGTGCTCGTGCGCGGTCAGCTCGCCGTGATATTCCGGCACGTGCCAGGCATGCAAATGGATAATGCGCCCGGACACTTCCCGCTGATGGCTCGCCACAAACGCCGAAGGCAAGGCATCAATGCCCAATTCTTCATGCAGCTCGCGGATAAGCGCCTCGGGCTGCGATTCTCCGGCTTCCACTTTACCGCCGGGAAATTCCCACAGCCCTGGCTGGTCGGCGTGCGCCGGGCGCTGGGCCAGTAAAATGCGTCCCGCGCGTTCAATAATTGCCGCCACCACATCAATTGTTATCAGCATAGAGGTCAAGGTTCCTGTTCAGAGCGTGTCATACTATCCCTGCCGTTGATAACTATGAAGGTTTAAAGGAGTGTCCGGGTGAAAAAACATCAGCCGTGGGTGCCGCCGCTGAGCAAAATCCCACCTTCGCTTGCCCCGATCGTAAAAATGCAAAAAAGACATTTCGGTAAGGTGCTGAACCCGACCCGTTGGTGGGGGAGAATGCCGCGTCTTTTCTGGCTGGTGGCGCTCTATGTTGGCTGGCTGGAGCGGAAAAAATCACGTCTTTCACCGGAGCTGCGTGCGTTGCTGATGACCCGCGTTTCACAGCTGTGTCAATGCGACTTCTGCATTGATGCCAATAGCCTGCGGCTGGCGCAGCGGACGGACACGCTGGAGAAAGTGCAGGCGGTGGCGCACTGGCCCTGCTCGACGCTGTTCAGCGAGGCTGAACGCGCGGCGCTGGAATATGCCGACGCCATGACCGCCACGCCGCCGCAGATTAGCGACGGGCAGAAGGCAGAGCTCAAGCGTTTTTACGATGACGAGGCTATCTGCGAAATAACCGCGCTGGTGGCGTTTCAGAATCTGTCGGCCCGTTTTAATGCCGCACTGGATATCCCTTCGCAAGGGCTGTGTGACGTGCAGGGGAAACCGCATGCTTGACCGTCATTTACATCCTCGCCTCAAACCGTGGCTCAATCGGGCGGCGAAGAAACTCGACCGGCCAGGCATCACGCCGGACGGCATTACGCTGGTTAGTTTCGCGATTGGTGTGCTGGCACTGCCGTTTCTGGCGCTGGGCTGGTACATTCCGGCGCTGGTGGTCATTGTGCTCAACCGCCTGCTGGATGGGCTGGACGGCGCACTGGCACGGCGGCGTGGCCTGACAGACGCCGGTGGTTTTCTGGATATCGCCCTGGATTTCCTGTTTTACGCTCTGGTGCCGTTCGGTTTTATTCTGGCGAATCCGCTGGAGAATGCGCTGGCGGGTGGCTGGCTGCTGTTTGCGTTTATCGGCACCGGCAGCAGCTTTTTAGCCTTTGCGGCGCTGGCGGCGAAGCATCAAATAGACAACCCCGGCTACGCCCACAAATCGTTTTATTATCTCGGCGGGTTTACCGAAGGCAGCGAAACCATTGCGCTGTTTGTTTTGAGCTGCCTGTTGCCAGGCTACTTTGGGTGGATGGCGTGGATCTTTGGCGGCTTGTGTTGGTTGACGACGTTTACGCGGGTATGGAGTGGTTATGTCACGCTGGCATCACTGGAAGCCCGGCAGCAGGGCGCTGCCGGACCGAATGATGATTAAAACGCGGAGTCCGGGCCGCGGTCGCCGCGACTGACCGGGTTTTTCGCGTTCTTGCTCCATTCGTACCAGCCGCCGTCGTACACCGACACGTTCTGCCACCCCATGGCGCGAGCGTACATGAAGGCTTCAGAGGCGCGCCAGCCGGTACCGCAGTAGAACGACACCTGCTGCGTCGGCAAAATGTGCCATTGCGCCCACATCGCCGCAATATCATCGGCGCTGCGCATGGTGCCATCCGGGTTGTGGAAATCTTCCATATGGGTCGAATCGCTACCCGCATGACCCCAGCGGGCGCCGGCAATTTCACCTTTTGGCTTGATATAGCTGTAGCCACTGGTGGTGCCGATGAATTCCGGCCACGAACGAATGCTCACCAGTGAGGCATCTTTACGATGCACCAAACCACGCGCCTGTTCAGTATCCAGCATCAGCTGCGGTTGGCCCGGTAGCGGCGCGCCGAAATCAGGTGCTGGCGTGGTTTTACCTGGCGTGCCGCGTTCAACCGTCAGGCCTGCGTCGGACCAGGTTTTCCAGCCGCCGTCTAACAGACGCACGTCTTTCACCCCGGCATAGAGCAGAATTTGCGCCACGCGCGCGGCGGCGTACACGTCACGGCCGTATAAAATGACGGTAGTATCGTGACGAATTCCCTGTTTTGCCAGCAGCGCTTTCAGCTTATCGTCAGAGACTTTGTTCCACAGCGGTTCGCTTTCGACGTCGTTGGTGTCGATGTAGCCCGCGCCCGGAATATGGCTCAACAGGTAAAGTTTCGGTGCGCCCCAGGCCGCTTCGAACACTTTCCAGTCACCTTTCGGCGCGGCGGTCACGCTTTTTCCTTCTTGCATGTCATGCAGCCATTGTGGATACACCAGTTGCTCAAAGTGCGGCAGCTTTTGCAGGCGTTCCGGTTGCGTGAGCGCATCGCCGAGCAGGCTGACGTGGGAGATGCCCGCTTTTTTCAGGCGTTCCGCCACGGCGGCGTTATCTTTATCGGCCCCGTACAGCGCCACCGGCGTGGTCGGCTGTAAATGATGCCGCTTGATCCAGTCGGTCAGCTGCGCGTCATTCATGGCCGAAAGCCAGCTGGCAGAGAGATTCAGCGCCGCTGGTTCATGGCCTTCGCTACCGTTCAGCGTCTGTGGCCAGCCGTTGTAGAACGCGCTTAGGCGTGTGTCGATGGCGACACCTTTCTGCTGCTGAAGCTGGGTGAAGGTGAGTGGCGAAAGCATATCAGCCGCGAAAGAAACCGAAGAAGAGAGCCCGATCAGCAGGGCCAGCGCGGTCAGTTGAGAAACACGTTTCATCGAATTGCCCGTCAGAAGAAAAAAGAAGCGCCATTCTGAACCCTCATTTTGGGAAAATCCTTGCGCTGGCGCAGTTTAGCCCCAGCTTTCAAGCCGCAGACAGCGGCCATCGGCCGGGATATCGGCCACGTCATGCGTTACCAGGATGACCGGGATGTGGCGCTGTTTCACTTCGGCAAACACCCAGGAACGGAAACTGTCGCGAAGCGCGGCATCCAGTCCGCTAAACGGCTCGTCCAGCAACAGCGCGTCGGGCTGCGCTAACAGGGAACGCAGTAGTGCCACCCGCGCTCGCTGCCCACCAGAAAGCGTGGCCGGATCGCGTGAATAAAACCCGCCTAAACCTGCGCTGTCGAGTGCGGCCTCGGCCTGGGCTCGCCGCTGCTGACGCGGCACGGAAGTGGGCAACGCTAACAGCAGATTTTGCCCAACGCTGAAATGGTCAAACAGCAGCGCATCCTGAAACAGAATGCCGATGCGCCGCGCTTCGGTGGGCAAGGCATCACAACGCCGCTCGTTCAGCCACAATTCGCCGCGAGCCTGAAATGCCCCATCAAGTGCGCCCGCTATCCATGAAAGCAGCGTCGATTTTCCGCTCCCGGACGTGCCCATCAGCGTCAGGATTTCGCCATTTTGCACCTGAAAATCCACGTTGTAGAGCAAGGTTTCGCCGCGGTGGGTCACCGTCAGACCATCTACTTTCAGCATTAACGGAGTCCTTGTCGATAATGGCCCAGCCCGCGTAACAGCAGGGCAATGAGCAGGAAAAAACAGCCAGGCAGCAGCAGTTGCCACAGCGCCTGGGTGGCGAGCATCGGCGTGCTGCCGCCGCTGCTGAGCGCCACAGCGTCGGTAGTGAGGGTGGTAATGCGCCCGGCCCCGAGCCAGAGCGTCGGCAAATATTGCGCGATGCTGACGGAAAAGCCGATCGCCAGCGCTGCGAGGATCGGGCGCAGCAGCAACGGGGTTTTCACCAGCCAAAAGCAACGCCAGCGACTCCAGCCGAGCGTGCGGGCAAGCGTCAGCAGACGCGGGTCGAGCCGTCGCCAGGCGGGCAGCAGAATAAACAGCATCCACGGCACTACCCACAGCAAATGCCCCCATAGCACCGTCAGCCATTCACCGTCCTGCCAGCTTAGCAGCGCCAGCTGATATTGCCCGGCGGCGAGGGGCAGCGCGGGCAGCGCCAGCGGCAACCAAATCCAGGCCCAAATCAATGAGTCGCAGCGCTGTGGGCCGTATTCCAGCCACAGCAAGCAGAGCATCAGGCTCAGTAACGATGCGCCCAACGCCAGCCACAGACTGTTGTTAATGCTGTCGATATTCGCCAGTTCGCTATCGGAAAATAGCCCCAGCGTCACCGCGCACAGCACGCCGCTGAGCGGCAGCAGCCAGGCCAGCATTTTACCCGGCAAAGCCAGCGACTGCGGGTGGCGAATGCCCTGAAAGTCAGGTACTCGGGCGCGGAAGCCGTGCCACAGCAGATGAGCAATGAGCACTAACGCCGCCAGCATCAGCAACAGAAGAAGGCACACCAGCGAGCCTTGTGCCTGCTGCAGAGCATCCCCCTGAGACAGCCACTGCCAGGCCAGCACGGCCAGCGTCGGCGGGTTGCCGGGGCCGAGGATCAGCGCCACGTCGACGGCAGAGAGCGTCCAGGCGGCGGTAGCCAGCAGCACAATACGCAACTGGGGCAGCAAACGGGGCAGCACAATCCATGCCACGCATTGCCAGCGGCCGTAACCCTGGCTGCGCAGCGTCAGGCACTGTTCGGCTAATCCTTTTTCACCAGCCAGGGCATAAATCGCCCACAGCAAAAACACGCTCTCTTTAACCGCCAGCGTCAGGCCCAGCCCGATACCGTAGCGGTCAATCGGTGGGGTAAACTGCGGGAACTGGCGGAACAACCAACCGCCTTCCGCAAACAGCAATAACGCCGCGCTGGCGAACGCCACATGCGGCAGGGCGAGCAGCAGCGGCAGGCGGGCGGCCAGACGCTGCCATTGCTGAGAGGGCCATAGCGCCGCCACCACCGATAACGCGAGGGCGAAGGCCCCGATCACTGCGATAAGCGTGGACACCATCGTCGCCAGCGCTGCCTGAGGAAGCTGCGGGTCACCAAACAGCGCCTGCCAGTTGGCGAGCCTCAGTGCGGGGGGCAACAGCTGGGCGGCGGCGGGCAGCAGGGGCAAATATATCAGCCCCATCGCGGCCCACAGCAGCGCCGTCAGTGCGTGCCGTAGCGTCGCAGCCATTCCTGCTCCAGCGCATTAACCCAGGCGGCGTGCGGCTCAGCCAGAACCGCAGGTGTTTTTTCTGAATGTGCGGCAGGCCACGGCGTCGCGAGTTTGCTCATGTCCAGCACCGTCGGATCGCCCCATACTGCCGGGTCGGCTTTACGCTGTTGGGCTGCGGGCGACAGCAGGAAGTTCGCCACCACCTGTGCACCAGCCACGGCGCGGGCGTTGGCTGGAATGGTCACAAAATGAACGTTGCCGAGCATGCCCTGGCTAAAGCCGAAGCTGTAGCTGTCATGGGGCAGTTCGCCGCTGGCGACTTTTTGGCTGGCGTGCATCGGATTGAAGGTCAGCGACAGGCGCAGCGTACCGTTGGCCAGCATTGCGTCCATCCGGGCCGGAGAGGCGGGGAAATCGCTGCCGTTACGCCACAGATGCGGGTGCAGTTTGTCGAGATACGCCCACAGCGGCGCGGTGACGGCGGCGAAAGTGGCATCATTTGGCGGCTGCCTGAGTGCATCCGGCTGGGTCGTCAGGTTCAACAGTAGCTGTTCCAGAAATGCGGTGGCGGTGAAATCCGGCGGGCGCGGATAGGTCACGGTGCCAGGGTGCGTGGTAGCAAAACCCAACAGTGCCTGCGGTGTTTCTGGCGCCTGTGGCGTCTGGCTGCGACGGGCGATAAACGTTAATTGGGCGCTGCCCCACGGCGATTCCGCCCCGTCTGTCGGGATGGAAAAATCCTCCAGCACCGGTTTTTGCAGATCGACATACTGCCAGTTTGGCAGCCGTGGCGCCCAGTCGGTCAGCAGTAAGTTAGCCTCTTTCAGCGTGCGGAAGTTTTCGCCGTTAACCCACAGCAAATCCACCGAGCCACTGTGCGAACGCCCGGCGCGGGCTTCGGTCTGAATGCGTTTCACCGCATCCGCCGCATCGGCCAGATGCACAATTTTGAGGTTAACGCCGTAGTCACGCTGTACCTCGCCGCTGACCCAGTCGAGATAGCGGTTTACTGCCCGGTCCCCGCCCCAGGCGTTGAACCACACGGTTTGTCCGCGAGCCTCGTGTTCGGTTTGCTGCCAGCTTTGGGCGGACAGCGCCCACGGGCTGACGGCGAGCAGGGTTATCCATAACAAACGGCGGGAGAGCAGGCGCATTATCGGGACCTCTTTTGGCGTTCAGCGTAGAATTTTTTAGCCATCATCATCAGGATAGCCAGGGCGAACAAGGTCAGCAGCCCGGTGACCAGCCAGTACGTACCGCCCGTCAACCAGCTGCCGACGCAGGAGTAGACGACAGTAGCGGGTAGTTGACCGAGTCCGGTTGCCAGCATAAACGTGCGAAACCGCAGCGACGTCAGCCCGGCGGCGTAGCTAATCGGGTCAAATGGCACGAAGGGCAACAGGCGGCAGATGAGAATTGTGTGTTTGCCATAGCGATTGAAAAACGTGTCCATGCTGTCGAGCACCGTTTTCCCGGTCAGCTTTTCTACCGCACCGCGCCCGAGGATTCTGGCGATATAAAAACACAGCGCTGCGCCCACCATCGCGCTGGTCCACGACAGCACGCCGCCCCAGAACGCGCCAAACAGCGAGGCGTTGGCGAAAGTAATCAGAAAGGCGGGCAGCGGAGCGACGATGGCCTGCAGGATCATTAAAAAGAACGATACGGCGGCAGCCTGCGGACCCCAGGCATGAATGAACTGTTCCAGAGCCGCGCTGTCGAGATGAGCAAAGGCCGCGAAGCTGTCATCAACAAACGCCTTCACGCCCGGTAATAGCAGGTAAGCGCCCAGCATTAGACAGACAGCCAGCAATAGCGCAGCGCGGGAACGCCAGGTGTGCGTCATTGCGGGCCTCGTTCAGCCGTTTCGGCACGAGTCAACCGCACGATATCAATGCCCCGATGCCGCGCCCAGGATTTAGCCAACTGCACGAGGGCGAACAGCGCCAGCCCGGCGAGACTCAGTTCGAGCGTAAACAGCCACGTGATGCCCTGTGTCGCGAGGGAACTGGCCATCAGGGTATAAATCAGCAGCCCCGGCAGGGTGGTTATCGCGGAGATCAGGACGAAAGGCCAGAAGGCAATCGACGTCAGGCCGTAGGCATAGTTTTGAATATTATAGGGAAACAGCGGAATGAGCCGGGTTAGCAGCAGAAAATCAAGCCCGCCGTGGGCGATGCCGCGCTCTATCGCCTGAAAGGTGGCGGTATGCCCTACGGCGCGCACCAGTGCCCGTCTGCCCAGCCAGCGGGCCAGTAAGAAAGAAATCGCACAGGCCAGCGTTGAGGCCAGGACAGAAAGCAGCGTGCCGTAAAGCGGGCCAAACAGCAGGCCTCCGGCAATCACCAACAGGCTGCCGGGGATCAGGCAAACCGCAGCGATGACGAACAGCAAAATGTACACCACGCCGCCCAGCGGACCGCTGTGCCGAATAAGCTGTTGTAACTGCTGGAGTTGAATGAGCAAGGCGGCGAGGCCGCTATGATGAACAACGAAAAGCACAATGCCGGAGAGAAGTAAAAGCAGGAGCAGCTTACATTCTGTCCTTTTCAGGGCTTCTTTGGCATCCGTGTTCTCCGTGGAGTGAGAGGGGCATTCAGGAGGCGGCATTTTACCCTGCGTCCGCCGGGCCACGTCTTTGATATCACGCAAGTAAAGGCGCTACGCGTGGCGATTGTCGAGATAAAAACGCCTGACGTCTGAGATAACGTCAGGCGAAGCAGGGATTATTTCTTAAATGTCGCCCACACCGGCGCGTGGTCAGACGGTTTTTCCATGCTGCGAATTTCGTAGTCGATCCCGGTTTCAATGCAGTGCGACGCCAGACCCTGGCTCGCCAGCAGCAGGTCGATACGCAGGCCGCGATTGTCATCAAAGCCTTTTGAACGGTAGTCAAACCACGAGAACTGGTCCTGTGTTTCTGGGTTCGCATGACGGAACGTGTCCACCAGGCCCCAACCTATCAGACGATCCATCCACTCGCGCTCTTCCGGCAGGAATGAACATTTCCCGGTGCGCAGCCAGCGTTTGCGGTTGTCTTCCCCGATGCCGATGTCCAGATCCGTCGGGCTGATGTTCACGTCGCCCATGATCAACACCGGGTTCTCCGGCTTCAGCTCACTGGTGAGGTAATTCTGCAGGTCCTGGTAGAATTTCTCTTTGGCCGGGAATTTGGTTGGGTGGTCGCGGCTTTCACCCTGCGGGAAGTAGCCGTTAATCACCGTGACGTTGCCGAACGGGGACGGCACTTCCGCCATGATGATGCGGCGCTGGGCCTCTTCGTCGTCGCCGGGGAAACCGCGACGCACGGAAATCGGCGTCTCTTTGGTCAGCAGTGCCACACCGTAGTGACCTTTCTGCCCGTGATAAAACACGTTGTAGCCGAGCTTCGCGACATCTTCGAGCGGGAACATGTCATCATGAACTTTGGTTTCCTGCAGACCAATAACGTCTGGCTGGTGCTTATCGACGATGGCTTGTAGCTGGTGTGGGCGGGCGCGCAGGCCGTTGATATTAAAAGAAAGAAATTTCATTGTCGCTGCCACTGTGTAAGGTGAATGATGCACGGATGTTACCAGAATTTCTGGCGGCTGACTTGTCTCTTGTCTGATTGTGTTATGCCTGCGGGGAAGTGCTTAATCGTATTTTTGCGATGAGGCTAAATACCGCCAGCGGAGAGGCTCATCTCGCGGGGAGCAAGTCACCGTGCTCGTTTATAAAAATCACAATGTCAGATTAAAGACGCTATTCAACGCTCTTTTTCCGCTGTCTGTGAAGAGAACTTCTCTGTAACCGCTCACTCTTGATATCCACTGATTTTGCTCGAATGTCGCCAGCAACACCGCGCCAGCGCTTCCTCCAAGATGAAACCTACGCTCACTCCAGTCCAGACACCCACACGCACACCTGCGCCTGGTTTGAGGAATAAAATTTATACCAAGATCCTGAAACTTCTTTATTCCAGTCGACGACAACGCATCACGATCAGGCAGTAACCACTCATGCTCGACCATAAAATCATATATCCCTACAGCGACTTCACCCGCCAGATGATCATAACAAGTTCTTGCCTTACGCAAATGTACCGGAGTTCTGGTATTCAACTTTGGATCTGTTTTCATTGAAACCCCCATCAAGGTTTCAAGTAGCGCAGCAATGTCTTGCCCTGAGAGTCTGTAATAACGATGACGCCCCTGGGACAAACAACTCACCAGCTTGTTTTGCAGGAGTTTTGCCAGGTGAGCACTGGCTGTTGAGGGAGCAATGTTAGCAACAGCGCTTAATTCCGTTGCCGTCCATGCTCTGCCATCCATCAGGGCGCAAAGGATACTGACCCGGGAAGGGTCAGCAATCGCGGTCGCTATATTGGACATAGATTGTTCGAGGCAATCAGTGTCATCGGAAGGCTGGGGAGCTTTAAGCTGTTTCACTGTGTGAAAACGTCCCATCTGTGGGTGATCTGAGCTGCAAGTTCATCATTGTCAGTTAACAGAATCAATTGATTACTATGATCGCTGTATTGCACAACAATATTGATATTGTGACGCGCGAGCACATCAGCTATTTCGCCTAACTCACCTGGACGTTCTTGCTTGAGCTTCCTGATAAGTGGTTTCGTGACCTTTTCAACATGTAAACCAACCTTAGTCAGAGCCTTAAGAGCCGCTTCTCCATCTTCAACCAGAAAATGAGCGTGGCTTTGTTGGCCTGTGGTAAAGACTCCGCCGCCTTCAAGCCCAATCCCGGACTGACCAAGCGTCGTCCCCAACAAAGCAAGGCCGCCCGGCATATCGTTAAAAATGACATGAATATCATACATTCGGGCCACTCCTGCTTTCTGATGAATACTCGCGCAAGACATTCGCGATTCTAATTCTGTAATGGGCAAAGATTGTTTGCTGTCCCTCTTTTTGCGCCGCCTGATGCCGTATGTTTTTTTTCCATTCGAGTACTGCTTCTTCGTTTTCCCACCACGAAAGTGAGAGAATTTTTCCCTCGATACTCAGGCTCTGAAAGCGTTCTATCGAAATGAAGCCTTTTACATTATCGAGCTCAGGTCGAAGTTCACCCGCAAGTTGTAGATACCTTGCCTGATGTTTCGCAACGGCATCTGCTTCAAAAAGTACTGCAATCATGGCTATCTCCTCATAGTGGACGAACCCACTATAGTGAGAGAGATAATGGATTGCTTCGTTGGTGAACGAAATGTGGATGACGGTATCCTGACCATTATGTCCCTGCCATAAGAGAGCTACTTAGTGGTGATTGGCAAAAGGCCCTCGCGACAACTATTCCTCGCGCTTTTCCGCCCATTTCAACATTGCATCCAGGGCCGGGCACAGCGCTTGTCCCCACTCGGTCAGGCGATATTCCACTTTCGGAGGCACCTGAGGGTACACCGTGCGAGATACGATGCCGTCGGCTTCCAGTTGTCGCAGTTGCTGCGCCAGCATCTTCTGTGAAATACCGGGGATCAGTTTTTCAAAATCGGAATAGCGCTGTACCTTTCCATCGAACAGATGAAAAAGAATAATTAATTTCCAGCGGCCTTCCAGCAGTCGCAGCACATGCTCCACGCCGCTTGCGGCAGATGCTGGAGTATATAACTTACTCATAATTCAGTAGCTCACTTTTTTGTGCGTACTTGTCAATTTTACAGTTTATGTTGAAAATTCCCGTACTGTAAACAACGGGAGTAAAGAGCTATGTCATTAGCCTTACCGCACGCTATTGCTGACTATTTCGCGATCAGCAACGGCGCAGATATTGCCAACGTTAAGCACTGTTTTACTGCTGATGCCGTCGTGAGAGACGAAGGTAAAACGCATGAGGGACACGCAGCGATCGAGGCTTGGCAACGTGCCGCACAGGCCGCGTTTGATTACAGCGTTGAGCCGGTTCAGTTCCTCACCGAAGACCATCGGGTGACGGTCATTTCAAACGTTGTCGGTAATTTTCCCGGCAGCCCGATAGTGCTTAAACATGCTTTCGGCCTGGTCGGCGACAAGATCAGCACACTGGAGATTATCTGATGTCGTTAGATATTGATTTTGAAGGTAAACGCATACTGGTTACGGCAGGTACCAAAGGCGTCGGCAAAGCGGTCGTTGGATTATTAAAGCAGCTGGGTGCCAGGGTGTTAACCACCGCGCGGCATACGCCCACAGAATGTCTCGCAGACGCCTTCGTGGCGGCGGACCTGACCACGATCAGCGGATGTGCCTCTGTAGCCGAAGCCGTTCAAATACATCTGGGCGGTGTCGACGCCATCATCCATGTTGCGGGCGGCTCTACCTCACCGGGTGGGGGCTTTGCAGCCCTGGGCGAAGCGGAGTGGCAGCAGGAACTCAACCTTAATCTGCTGCCAGCGGTACGCTTAGATCGGGCGCTGTTGCCTGGGATGCTGGCGCAGGGTAGTGGGGTAATCATTCACGTGACGTCTATCCAGCGTGAACTACCGTTACCGGACTCAACCACCGGTTATGCAGCGGCAAAAGCTGCGCTGTCGGCATACAGCAAGAGCCTGTCGAAAGAGGTATCCCCGAAAGGGGTTCGGGTAGTTCGTGTGGCGCCCGGCTGGATCGAAACCGAAGCTTCGGTGGCAATGGCAGAGCGACTGGCGAAGCATGCGGGAACGGATTACGAAGGCGGTAAGCAAATCATCATGAACGCACTCGGAGGTATTCCTGTTGGCCGTCCATCAAAGCCCATTGAGGTGGCGAATCTCATTGCCTTTCTCGCGTCGTCTCACGCTGCCACCATCACCGGCACGGAATATGTGATAGATGGTGGCACTATCCCGACGGTGTAATGAGGTATCTTAATCGGCTCTATTGATGAGCTGATTAAGATAGTCAGAAGTAAAAAAGGGTTAATCGTAGCGTCCGTTTTGGCGTAAAACAGCCTGGCCTAAGCGAACCGTCCGCCATGAGCGGACATTCGTATTATCTTTCGTGGGGATAATGGCCGCACGACGTCGAGTCTATTTCTCCGGGAAAAGGAGTGTGACTTTCAGGCGTATCCCCAGGCCCTCTGGCCCATTCTCATCAGTGCTCTTGGCCCAGTATCTGAAACCGCCCCCGAACTGCACCGTTTGATTGCCGATGCGGGTCACCTTCGCGACCATCAGGTTGATCGGCACGCTCCATTGATTTTCGGTCCAGTCGTAGGTGGATTCGGTGTTCAGTGAGACGGACACCGCCTGCGAAGATGTCCAGGAAACAAACGGCTGCATGAAAGACGCACTGATGCGCTTTCTGTCATTTTGGCCAGCATAATCCCAAATATGGTTGAGCAATGCCCCGTAGGTCCATGGCCCGGTTTGTTTCAGGAACACGGCCGTCGGTCCTGCGCCCCATTTCTTCGCCGAAAGGGCATTATCCGTCCCGGTCGGGATTAACAACACCGGCCCTACGCCCCAGATAAGTCCATTTTTCGTTGGCTTCTTGGGAGAGTAGAAAAAGCTCTGCGTAATATCGCCCATGCCGAACTGATTTTGGCCTTCCCCCGTCACATCATTCTGATAAGTGAGCGGCATGATCGTTCGGCTAATAATATTCGCATCATCGCCAAAAGGAATAGGAATAACAGGTTCAATTTTTAAGGTGTTCTGCATTCCTTCGCCCGGCCCAACCTTATCGTCAACATCAAACTGGAAGGGGACAGAGATTAAGTTTGCTATTGGGTTACTCAGTTGATTTGCCAGTGCGACATTATCTTCAGCGAAAACATGCCCGGAGAACAAAAGTGTAGAAAATGGGAGCGAAAGGTAAAATTTATAGGATTTCATAGTATTCATGATTGGGAAATATCGCACGAGTTATTCATCTTTTATTAAAGCTGTAAGGACGGCCAGTCAATTATGAGTGGGTGATCTTCCTTAATTTACGTTCTTTTTATATCCATCTCAATGGGTTGAAGGCGCAACGTTTAATAATAAATATATAAGGGTGTGCCGATTAGAAAACAACACTTTTATAATCTGAGACACTCATCTTGCCATGGTTTGCGAAAATTATGACACATCGACACTTAACCCGGGCACCATTTTTTCTGTAATGCGTGTTGATTTTGGAGCAGCAGACATAGCTGTCATCAAGGGTTACTTGCCCATGACTGAAAACTTCTGTTATGGGTTAACTGTCGGTTCTGCGCTCCGTGGGTTATATTTACCTTCTACACTTCAATTTTATAGGAATTATCATGGGCTTAACGCGCAGAGAATTTTATAAGTTGGCACTGGGGTCAGCGGTGGGTTTAGCGGTCCTCAAGCAATCTCCCTCCGCACTCGCTGACTCTCGTCCATTACAAATCACCTTAAAAAAAGGGGCCGGAGATAAAGGCGAGACGCTGGGCGGATTACCCCCTGCCGATTCAAGCTGCTCGATAAGTGATTTTGACTATCAGATTAAATATCAGCGCGCTTTCGAGGCCGTACTGTGCTATATGCCAGCAGTTGCAATCTATAGCTTCCGTCGTGCGGCATTTGACAATCTGGGTCTGAAAGATAATGACATCATAGCGTATTCTGCCCCAGCAACACCCAAGCTTGAAGCCATCACCGCAAACAGTACAACCCCCTACATCACCGCGTTTACTGACCTACGTAAAGGGCCAGTCATTCTGGAACTGCCGGCGGCAGGGAGTGATGGCAGCCTGTATGGGCAGATAGTGGATGCCTGGCAATTTACCATTGCCGATGTTGGCCCCGCGGGGCTTGATAAAGGCAAAGGAGGCAAGTTTTTATTAACCCCACCAGGTTATACAGACACGGTGCCCGCGGGCTATATCCACGTCCCATCGCCTAACTACCGCGTTGCCTTTGCTTTCCGTTCGGTTCCTGTCAAAGGGAAAACTGCCGCAGATGCATACCATTACTCTAAACGTCTGCGCATGTATTATTTGTCAGAAGCCGGCTCCCCCCCAACACAGCGCTTTATCGACCCCATCAATGATCGCTATCCGACGCTGCCTTATTACGATGAAAGGCATTTTGTTGACCTGCATGCGATAGCCAGCGTAGAGCCCGTCAGAGAACAAGATAAATTCATGATGGGTATGCTTTCATCGCTTGGGATTTACCAGGGAGAGGCTTTAAAGCCCGATGCTAAAACCACGAAGGCAATGCGTCAGGCTGCAATTGATGCATGGTTTTATCTGCAAAACTGGTTCGATAACCTGCCGAAAGACCGGCTTTACTGGTCTGACCGACATTATGCTTCCTTGCTGATGGCAGACAAAAATAAGACCTTCACTTTCGTTTATGACGATAAAATAGACATTATCGACAGAGCGGCGGAGTACTTCTGGTGTACTTACATGCCGAAGGAACTGACCGATGCGCCTGCCACACAGTATCTGATGTCGATGGCAGATAAGAATGGTGATCTGCTTGAAGCCGGCAAACTGTACAAAATCAATATTCCTGCCAACGTGCCCGTAAAACAATTCTGGGCATTAACCGTATATAACCGCGAGACAATGTCATTTATTTATAGTGAATCCGACAGGACGACATTATCTTCTTATGACATGGATAAGATGAAAAAAGAAGCGGATGGCAGCGTCAATATTTATATCGGGCCTGATGCTCCGCGCGGAATGGAAAATAACTGGATTCCGACCAGCGGCAAACGACCATTGCCCGCAATGCGTTTTTATGGCCCGACCGAAGAAATTAACAACAAAACGTTTAAGTTAAATGATTTTGAATTAGTCAGTAACTGATTCGAATGAAAGGTCAGTTACGAATGAACATGTTACATGACAGGAAAAAATAATGATCAAAATAAAGCCGTTAGCCCAGGCCATTCTCTTAACCGGTCTGCTCGGGGCTTCCGTCTCCGTACTGGCCCAGACGAATACCCAGACCTACCACGACCCGTTACTCACGTTGCAGGGTACTCCTGATGTTGTGAACAAAGGAATGAACGTGGATGGTTACAGCTCTGCTGTTTCAGCCTGGAACTGGGGGTATCCGATTGTTCGTATGGAACAGGTTGTGCGTGATTACACCAATGTGCCGTCACCAAAACCGGCAACCAGCTACCGTGCCCCACTGAACCAGATTGGCTGGGCAACAGAACTGGCGACACCTGCAGCCAAAGATATGCCGAGCGCCAACAACGACACGCTGTATATGAGCGCCGTGGTCAAACTTGATGAGCCTTACGTTCTGACCGTGCCGGATACCCATGACCGCTATTACGTGGTGGATGTGTTCGATATGTGGCAGGAGCTGGAACACTACATCGGCAGAAGAACCACGGGCACTGCGGCCGGGAAATTCGTTTTAGTTCCGCCAGGCTGGGAAGGTAAACTGCCAGCAGATGCGAAGGTTTTGCATGTTTCAACCAATAAAATCTGGCTGTGGGGCCGCCTGCGCGTTAAGCAGGGTGAAGATATGGCACCACTGCACAAGCTACAGAAAGAATTCAAGCTCACCTCACTCAGTGGCAAGGTTTACTCCGACACATTACCACCGCTGCCTGAGTTGAAAAATGACGGCCTCGATTTCTTCCGTCTGCTGTCTGCCGCGTTAAAAGAGAACCCGGTCAAACCTGAGGATAAAGGTCTGTATGGTCAGTTCAGCCGCATTGGTCTGACCGACAGCGGATACAATCCTGAACATGTGCCTCAGGTCATGCTTGACGGCGTTAAACGTGGTCTGGCCGATGCACCAGCCGTTGCCGCGTCGACGCTGACCAGTACCTCTGAAATCCGTAATGGCTGGAGCTACGTGCGCGGTCTGGATTCCTTCGGGTATAACTATCCGTTGCGCTCCCTGGTTTCCGGGCCTTATCTCGGCGGTCAGGGTGAGAAAGAAGCGGTCTATCCAATCCGCTACAACGACAGCGAAGAACAGCCGCTGACAGGCGCGAATGATTACACCATTAAGCTGCCAACTCAGCCGCCGGTGAACGCATTCTGGTCCATCACGATGTACGATGCCAGGACCAAAATGCTCGTGAATAATGAGTTGAATCGTTACAAAGTGGGTACCGACACTGAAGGTCTGGTCGTGGGCAAAGATGGCAGTGTGACCATCACACTGAGCCACAAAAAACCGACCGACCCGAATGCCAACTGGTTACCTGCACCTGAAGGCAACTTCTATATGTTGTTCCGTATGTATCAGCCGAAAGAAGCCGTCATGAATAATGACTGGAAACTGCCGCAGGTGACAAAAAATAACTGATAATCGACAGTTACGATTGAGAGATGAAGCCTCGACTCCGAAGTGAATACCCTTCCGAGTCAGGCTGAACGAGTCGTTGTTGTATAAGGGCCGCAATATTTTTGATATTGCGGCCCTTTTTAGCTCAGCGGCTTTAGCCGCGACAGCACCGTCGGGAAAAATTCTGCTACGGTAGGGTGTACCGGCAGCGCCTGCAGCATCAGGCGGTAGCTGGCGCCTGATGCCATAAAGTTTGAAATCACCGAAATAATTTCATCACCACCGATACCGAGAATGGCCGCTCCGAGGAAACGTTCGCTTTGCGCGTCGACAATCATGCGTATCATGCCGTAGGTTTCGCTCTCTTCTTTTGCCCGGCTGACGTCAGCCATGCTGAAATCGGCCACCAGAATCTGTGCCCCTTCTTTCACGCGCTCACGGGCCTGCGCCAGCGTCATGCCCACCCGGCCCAGCGGCGGATCGGTAAACATGGCGTAACTCAGTGCGCGCCTGTCTGCGTCGTGCCATTGCCCGTCCGGTTGCTGGCCGTCGATTTCCGCCAGCACTATTTGATAATCGTGATAGCTGGTGTGGGTGAACGCGCCACGTCCATTGATATCGCCCAGCGCTTTAATGCCGGCGACGTTGGTATTGAAATGTGCATCGGTGCGAATAAAGCCGCGCGCATCGGTTTCAATCCCGACGGTGTCGAGATTCAGATGTTCTGAATTAGGCTGGCGGCCGGTCGCGATTAACAGGTGGCTGGCGCTTATTTCCTGGCCGTCTGCGAGCTGTATGCTCAGCCCGTCAGCGTTGGGCGCCACGCTTTTTATGCTGCTGTTGAGATAAAACGTAATCCCTTCATCGCGCAGGAAATCGGCAATCTGCTCACTGACGTCGGCGTCTTCACGTTCGGCAATGCGGCCTGCACGGTGAATAATCGACACGTCTGCGCCAAGGCGACGAAAGATTTGCCCCAGCTCCAGTCCGATATAGCTGGCTCCGAGAATCACCAAATGTTGTGGGCATTCGGTCAGCGCCAGCAGGCTGGCGTTATCGAGATATGGCACGTTCTCCAGACCGGGCAGCGACGGAATAAACGCCCGGGTGCCAGTATTGAGATAAACCTGCGCGGCAGACAGTGTTTCACCGTTGACCTCAATCAGAAAACGCTCGCCGTCGCGCCCGGCAAAACGCGCCCAGCCGTGGATTGTATCCACGTTGTCGGTGCCTTCGAGCCACTGTACCAGCCCGCTGCGCGAGGTCTCAACCCGCGCGTACATCCTCGCCATCGCGACAGAAAAATCAACGCTCACCGGCCCGGTTATCACGCCAAAATCAGCGGCCCGACGCGCCATGTGCGCAACCCGCGCAGTTTTGCGCAGGGTTTTGGTCGGTGTGCAGCCAAAATTGACGCAGGTGCCGCCAAAAAAATTGCCTTCAATCAGCGCGACGTGCTGACCGCGCGTTGCCAGTTCGACCGCCAACGACGGAGCCGCCTGGCCTGCACCAATCAGTACCGCATCAAAAAGCCGCATAGGATTTCCTCGCCAGGTTGCCAGTGAAATAAACCTCTTGAGCGTAGTGCAGCGAGAGAAGGGCGACAAACAGAACACGATCTGAGCAAACAGAATGGCGGCCTGACGTTTTAATGACCGATTTATCCTCCAGCGATGCGCCTTTTTGGCGCATGACGCCCCGTTTTGGGGCGGAAATTTACGACAAATGTCGCGGTCCTCACAAATCGTGAATTAAGATTTACTAATGCATAACGTTGCTCTTATTAGCGCATCTAATGGGGGTTGAATCGGTTTGTATTCATTTTTTATGCATTAACCGTGAATAGCGACGGGTTGTAAGTTATTGATATTGAGTTTACACCTTCTGTTTATGCACTTTTGTCGCTGGCTGGCACGATGCGTGCAATATACATTTACAGTACAAATGCTCACATTCATTAACATCACAATAACGTTGTGTTTACCGGAAGAAGAGGTTGCTATGTCTCAGTCAGTTACGCGTGGAAATTTTGACGATTGGATGATGCCGGTTTACGCCCCGGCGCCTTTTATTCCGGTACGTGGAGAAGGGTCTCGCCTGTGGGATCAGCAGGGCAAAGAGTATATTGATTTTGCGGGTGGGATCGCGGTGAACGCGCTGGGCCATGCGCATCCGGCGATGATCCGCGCTCTGACCGAACAGGCTGGAAAATTCTGGCATACCGGCAACGGCTACAGCAACGAGCCGGTGCTAAAGCTTGCGAAACAGCTGATTGACGCCACTTTTGCCGACAAAGTGTTTTTCTGTAACTCCGGAGCTGAAGCCAACGAAGCGGCGCTGAAGCTGGCGCGTAAATACGCCCACGACAAGTTTGGTCCGCAGAAAAGCGGTATTGTGGCCTTCAAAAACGCCTTCCACGGACGCACGCTGTTTACCGTCAGCGCAGGCGGCCAGCCTTCCTATTCGCAGGATTTCGCGCCGCTACCGCCGCAAATTCAGCACGCAGTGTATAACGATATCGACTCGGCAAGAGCGCTCATCAACGATGACACCTGCGCAGTGATTGTCGAGCCTATTCAGGGCGAAGGCGGCGTAGTGCCTGCCACTCCGGCCTTCCTGAAAGAACTGCGCGCGCTGTGCGACCGCCACAACGCGCTGCTTATCTTTGACGAAGTGCAAACCGGCGTGGGCCGAACCGGCGAGCTGTACGCCTATATGCATTACGGCGTAACGCCGGATGTGCTGTCGACGGCCAAAGCGCTCGGCGGCGGCTTCCCGATTGGCGCGCTGCTGGCCCGCGAGGAATTCTCCCGCGTGATGACCGTCGGCACCCACGGCACCACCTACGGCGGCAACCCGCTGGCGTGTGCGGTCGCCGGGGAAGTGCTCTCTATCATTAATACGCATGACGTGCTGAACGGCGTGAAACAACGCAACCAGTGGTTTACCGAACGCCTGAGCGCCATTAACACCCAGTTTGGTTTATTCGACGATGTGCGCGGCATGGGCCTGCTTATCGGCTGCGTGCTGAAAGCGGAATATGCCGGAAAAGCCAAGCAGATTAGTCAGCTTGCCGCTGAAAACGGGCTGATGGTACTGATTGCCGGGGCCAACGTGGTGCGCTTTGCCCCGGCGTTGATTATCAGCGAAGCAGAGGTGAAGGCGGGTCTTGACCGCTTCGCCAAAACCTGTGAACGCTTTGTCTCTGAGGTGTCATCATGATGGTGATCCGTCCGGTCGGACATGAGGATTTGTCCGGCCTGCTGGCGCTTGCAGGGAAAACGGGCGGCGGTTTGACGTCGCTTCCTGCCGATGAAACCACGCTGTCGGCGCGTATCGAACGCTCGATCAACACCTGGAATGGCAGCCTGGAAAAAGGTGAGCAGGGCTACGTTTTTGTGCTGGAGGATACCTCCACTGGTTGCGTGGCGGGGATTTGCGCCATCGAAGTCGCGGTCGGCCTGCATGACTCCTGGTACAACTATCGCGTCGGCACACAGGTTCATGCTTCGAAAGAGCTGAACGTCTACAACGCGTTGCCGACGTTGTTTCTGAGTAACGATCACACCGGCAGCAGCGAACTTTGCACGCTGTTCCTTGACCCGGAATGGCGCAAAGAGGGTAACGGCTACCTGCTGTCGAAATCCCGATTCCTGTTTATGGCCGCTTTCCGCGACCGCTTTAATGACAAAGTGGTGGCGGAGATGCGCGGGGTTATTGACGAGCACGGCTACTCCCCGTTCTGGGAAAGCCTCGGCCAGCGCTTCTTCTCAATGCCTTTTGCCCGCGCGGACTACCTGTGCGGCACCGGGCAGAAAGCCTTTATCGCCGAGCTAATGCCCAAACATCCGATTTACACAGATTTCCTCTCCGAAGAGGCGCGCAGTGTGATTGGCCAGGTGCATCCGCAAACCGCACCGGCGCGGGCGGTGCTGGAAAAAGAAGGGTTCCGCTACCGTAATTATGTCGATATTTTCGACGGTGGCCCGACGCTGGAGTGTGATATCGACCGGGTGCGCGCAATTCGTAAAAGCCGTCTGGTGGAAGTGGGCGAAGGCCAGCCCGCCCCGGGTGAGTTGCCGACCTGTCTGGTGGCCAATGAACAGTATGAGCACTATCGCGCGATGCTGGTGCAGGCTGATCCGCACACCGACAAACTGTTGCTGAGCGCGAAACAGCTCGATGCCCTGAAATGCCATGCGGGCGACCGCGTACGGTTGGTTCGTCTTTGCCCTGAGGAGAAAAAAGCATGAGTTTATGGATCAATGGCGACTGGGTCGTCGGGCGCGCAGAGGCACGCAGCAAAACCAATCCGGTCACGCACGAAGCGGTGTGGCAGGGCAATGACGCCGACGCACAACAGGTGACCGAGGCGGTAAAAGCGGCCCGTGCGGCGTTTCCCGGCTGGGCAAAACAGTCGTTCAGCGCGCGTCAGCAGATTGCAGAGAAATTTGCCGCGCTGCTGGAAAACAACAAAGATGCGCTGACTGAGGTTATCGCCCGCGAAACGGGCAAACCGCGCTGGGAAGCGGCGACGGAAATTGGCGCGATGATCAACAAAATTGCCATTTCGGTGAAGGGATACCATAGCCGCACCGGCGAACAGGAAACGCCAATGCCTGACGGCGCGGCGACGCTGCGCCATCGTCCACACGGCGTGCTGGCGGTATTCGGCCCGTATAATTTCCCTGGCCATTTGCCGAACGGGCATATCGTTCCGGCGTTGCTGGCGGGCAATACCGTGGTTTTCAAGCCGAGCGAGTTAACACCGATGAGCGGCGAAGCGGTGGTGAAACTGTGGCAGCAGGCGGGTTTACCGGCGGGGGTGCTGAACCTGATTCAGGGCGGGCGTGCGGTTGGTGAAGCATTAAGTGGGCAGGCCGATCTCGACGGGCTGCTGTTTACCGGCAGTTCGAACACCGGTTTTACGCTACACCGCCAGTTGGCAGGTCAGCCGCAGAAAATTCTGGCGCTGGAAATGGGCGGTAATAATCCGCTGATCGTTGATGAACCTCAGGATATTGATGCCGCAGTTCACGTGGCGGTGCAATCGGCGTTTATTACCGCCGGACAGCGTTGTACTTGCGCCCGTCGTCTGCTGGTGAAGCGCGGTGAAGCAGGGGATACGTTCCTGAAACGTCTGGTGGAGGTCACCCGTCGGATAGTGCCCGACAGCTGGAACGCCGAACCACAGCCGTTTATCGGGGGCCTTATTTCCGAGCAGGCGGCGCAGAATGTGCGTGCCGCCTGGCTGCAGCACGTCGCCAACGGCGGTGTGTCGCTGCTGGAGCCGCGTTTGCTGAAACCCGGCACGTCGTTAGTGACGCCGGGCATGATTGATATGACCGAAGTGCAAAATGTGGCGGATGAAGAAGTGTTTGGCCCGCTGCTGTGCGTCTGGCGTTACGACACCTTTGATGAAGCGATTGCCCTGGCGAACAACACCCGTTATGGGCTCTCCTGCGGGCTGGTGTCTGCCGAGCGTGAGAAATTTGATCAGCTGCTGCTGGAAGCGCGCGCCGGGATCGTCAACTGGAATAAACCGCTGACCGGCGCGGCGAGTACGGCCCCGTTCGGCGGCGTGGGTGCCTCGGGCAACCATCGTCCGGGTGCATGGTACGCCGCGGATTATTGCGCATGGCCGATGGCAAGCCTGGAATCTCCGGGGCTGAGCCTGCCGGGCACGCTCAATCCGGGCCTCGATTTTTCCGATGAGGTGAAATCATGAAAGCCTGGGAAGTGAACTTTGACGGGCTGCCGGGGCTGACGCACCACTACGCCGGGCTGTCGTTCGGTAATGAGGCCTCGACGAAGCACCGTTTCCGCGTTTCGAACCCGCAGCTGGCGGCGAAACAGGGCCTGCTAAAGATGAAGGCGCTGGCGGATCTCGGTTTTAAGCAGGCGGTGCTGCCGCCGCAGGAGCGCCCGAACGTGCCGCTGTTGCGCCAGTTGGGCTTCACTGGCAGCGATGAGCAGGTCATCGAAAAAGCGGCGGCCCAATCGCCACAGCTGTTATCCGCCGTGAGTTCGGCTTCGTCAATGTGGGTGGCGAATGCGGCGACGGTGTGCCCGTCGGCCGATGCGCTGGATGGCAAAGTGCATCTCACGGTGGCGAATCTCAATAACAAATTCCACCGTGCCAGCGAAGCGCCGACCACGGAAGCGGTGCTGCGGGCGATTTTCAATGATGAGCGGGCGTTTGCCGTTCACGGTGCATTGCCGCAGGTGGCGATGTTTGGCGACGAAGGGGCGGCGAACCATAACCGTCTCGGCGGCGATTACCATCAGCCAGGCCTGCAAATGTTTGTGTACGGGCGAGAAGAGGGTGGCCCGCAGCAACCACAGCGCTATCCGGCACGCCAGACGCTGGAGGCCAGCCAGGCCGTGGCCCGACTCAACCAGGTGAATCCACAGCAGATTATTTTTGCTCAGCAGAATCCGGCGGTGATCGACCAGGGCGTGTTCCATAACGATGTGATTGCGGTCAGCAACCGTCAGGTGCTGTTCTGTCATCAACAGGCGTTTTTGAATCAACCACAATTACTGGCCCAGCTGCGTGAGCGCGTGCCGGGTTTTACGCCGGTGGAAGTGCCGACCTCTCGCGTGTCAGTTAATGATGCGGTTTCAACGTATCTGTTTAACAGTCAGCTGCTCAGCAAGCCCGATGGCAGCATGATGCTGGTCCTGCCGCAGGAGTCGCGGGAGCATCAGGGGGTGTGGTCGTATCTGAATGACGTGCTGGCGCAGGACAACCCGATTAACGAACTGAAGGTGTTTGATCTGCGCGAAAGCATGGCCAACGGCGGCGGCCCGGCGTGTTTGCGGCTGCGAGTGGTGCTGAATGAGGCCGAACTTCAGGCTGTTAATCCGTCGGTGCTGATGAATGATTCGCTGTTTGACACGCTGAATAGCTGGGTCGACAGATATTATCGCGATCGCCTGACGCAGGCGGATTTGGCTGACCCGCAGCTGTTGCGCGAAGGGCGTGAAGCGTTGGATCAGCTGACGCAAATTCTGGATCTCGGTTCGGTGTATCCGTTCCAGCGGTAAAGGAGGCAGGATGGAGGACTTTCTGGCGCTGACGCTTTCGGGTGAAAACCCGGTGCATACGCGCGGCGAAACGGCACAGTTTCACTGGCAATGGCATGAGCGCGGTATTCTGGAACTGACGCCGTTCGCGAGCTGTTCCCGGGCGCTGGTGCTGTCGGCGGGCATTCACGGCAACGAAACCGCGCCGGTAGAAATGGTCGATACGCTGCTGAACGGCCTGTTCAGGGGCGAGATCGTTCTGAGCTGGCGATTGTTGCTGGTATTGGGGAATCCTCCGGCGCTGGTGGACAACAAACGTTATCTGCACAGTGATATGAACCGGATGTTCGGTGGGCGCTGGCATGAGTTTGTGCCGTCGTTGGAAACGGAGCGCGCGGCGCGCCTTGAGCACGCGTTGTCACAGTTCTGGCAGCCGCTGGATTCCCTGCGCTGGCATCTCGACATGCATACCGCCATTCGCGGCTCACATCACGTGCGCTTTGGCGTGCTGCCGATGCGTAAAGAGCCGTGGGATGATACCTTCCTTCACTGGCTTGGCGCGGCAGGGCTGGAGGCACTGGTGTTCCATCAGAGCCCCGGCGGGACGTTTACGCATTACAGCACAGAGCGCTTTAGCGCGTTTGCCTGCACGCTGGAGCTTGGTAAGGCGCTGCCGTTTGGCCACAACGATTTAAGCCAGTTTGCAACCACGCAGGCCGCGCTGACGCAGCTGCTCGGCGGTGAGATAACGTCTGCGCCGCTGCCGCTGAAATATCGCGTTGCGCAGCAAATCACGCGCCACGACGACCGCTTCCAGCTGCATATGTCCGCTGAGACCCTGAACTTCACGCCTTTCACCGCTGGTGCGCTTCTGGCGGAAGAGGGCGATACGCGCTGGCTGGCGAAACATGACACCGAGTACGTTCTGTTCCCCAATCCGAACGTTGCGCCCGGGCTTCGTGCCGGATTGATGCTGGTACGCGAAGCCTGAATCAAATGACGGTGGCGGTGAATGGGTTTCATCGCCGCCTTTTTATTTGTTAGGCGAAACGTGTTTACAGCGGAAATTGCGGAGTATTCTTATAAACCGCTTTTTAATTAATCAGGATTGCGTTAGACTTCTTCATAATCTCTTCCAGAACAGCTAGTTATCTATTTTCTCTTGCGACTCTCCACACTTTTTCCTTATTTCCTCCACAATTGCCGAAAAAATGGTTTTTATACTTTCACTGTTTTACGCTTGCTCTGACTAATTGACGTTAAAGCCCGTAAAGTTAATCACGTCAACACGGCAACACGCCGTAAAAAATAACTGAAAGTAAGGAACATATTATGAAAAAGATGACAACTGCTTTGATTATCGCTTCTACCCTGGCTCTGGGCGCTGCTAACCTGGCTCACGCCGCAGACACGACGACCACCACCACTGAAAGCGCGCCGATGATGCATCATAAAGGAAAGCCGGGTATGCATCACGACATGATGTTTAAAGGCCTGAACCTGACCGACGCGCAGAAACAGCAGATCCGCGACATCATGAAAGAGCAGCGCGGCAAAATGCAGCGTCCGTCCCTCGACGAACGTCGTGCCATGCATAATCTGATTGCCAGCGATTCCTTCGACAAAGCCAAAGCCGAAGAAATGGTGACCAAAATGGAAGCCCAGCACAAAGACATGGCGGTTTCCCGTATGGAAACGCAAAACAAGATCTACAACATCTTGACCCCGGAACAGAAAAAGCAATTTAATGCGAATTTTGAGAAGCGTCTGACAGAACGTCACGCGCCAGAAGGTAAGATGCTGTCATCTGCTGAGTAATTCCAGCCGAGCTGACTTAAAGACCGCCGGTCTTGCCCACACGCCCTTTACAGGCGGTGGGCAGGACCGGCGGTTTTTCTTTGTTGCCCTCTTGCCAGTTGCCACATTCCCGATATTCTCCTTGCACACCCGTTGACTCTTTCCTCACGGATATCAGGCTGTTACTGGTCATGTGCAGCAATCAGTGCGTAAAGCTGCTAAGGCTCTGCGCGCCTTCTGCCGATACTCTATGTGTGGTGAAAAAAAGATAATAAGCATGGCTGCCGTAGCAGCAGCCTGAGTCGTTCTTCAGGAGTGATGATGGAATACTTTGATATCCGCAAGATGCCGGTCAGTCTGTGGAAAAATGGCGCGGGTGAAACCCGAGAACTTTGCTGTTTTCCACCTGCAACCCGTGATTTCAACTGGCGCGCCAGTATTGCGTCGATTGCGGGCAACGGTGAGTTTTCTGCATTCCCCGGCGTGGACAGGGTGATAACGTTGCTTGAAGGCGGCGAAGTGACGCTTGACGGCGGGAATGCCTTTCATCACACCTTAAAGCGATTTCAGCCGTTCCGTTTCTCCGGAGAGCAAACGGTGCGGGCGCAGCTTTCTGAAGGACAGATGTCGATGGATCTCAATATTATGACCCGACGCGAACGCTGTCAGGCCAAAGTGCGCGTTGCCGACCGGACGTTTACCACTTTTGGTGCGCGCGGGGGCATGGTACTGGTGCTGAGCGGCGCGTGGCAATTGGGGGACAAACTGCTGACTGCCGATCAGGGCGCATACTGGCAGGATGAACATCACACCATTCGCCTGCTGAAAGACGAAGGCAAAATCCTTTACAGCGCCATCAGCTGGAACCCGGCGTGGCCGCTAACCGCGGTCAGCCAGGTCGATGATCTCAGCCTGGCCGGTTAACAGCGGCTTGCAAAGAATTTTATACCCGTCGTGGTCAAAGCCAGCGGGTAAACGGCGCAGCGCATCGGCAGCAGAAAGGCTGGACACCGAACCGAGCCATAACCAGTTGTGGATGATGTGATACTCGGTCATATCCGCCGCATCTTCTTTTAGCGCAATCGGTCCGTGCCAGGGCCAACAAATTAGCTGCAGTTTTGTCAGCGCCGCCAGCAAACGCTGGTGGTGCGCCTCCACGCTCTCTTTCCCACAGCACGCCCCGGCGCAGCGTTTCAACGCTGAACGAAAACATCCGCGCCCGCGAGTGACGGTTTCCAGACCCAGTAATCCGTAACACAGTTGGTGCTCATCGGCGAGCGCTTGCAGTGCCTGAAGCGCCGCCCGGCGGTTAGCGAATAAGCCGTACAGACCTGGCTGATGGGCAAAATCAATCTCTTTGGCGTAAACCACCTGCGGCTGAGTGTCGTTTAGCAGCAGCGAGCACAGCTGACGATTACGGCGCAGGCGCTTATTAAACAGCGGCTGCTGCTCTTTGATAAGTTTCGCTTCGAGCAGGAGGGCGCCCACTTCGCCAGCTGTACGCACCCAGCTGATGCGCCGCGACTGGCGCAGCATGGCGGCTTCGTCTGGCGTACGCAGGTGCGAGAGAATACGACTTCTCAGGTTGATGCTTTTACCGATGTACAGCGGCAGCGTGTCGCTTTCGCCATGAAAGGTGTATACGCCGGGCAGGGAAGGCAGCGCTTCCAGCGACGGACGCAGATGTTCGGGATACTCGTAGATTGCCGCCGCTTCAAATTCAAGACGCGGGGCGGATTGACGCCTGACCACATTGACTCCTGATACTGTTTATCCGAACAGTATAGCAGCGTCGTGCAGGATGAAAAAGGTGAAAAAATCAGCAGAGGGTTGCCGGGTAAAGGAGCGCTACCCGGCAATAGTGCGGTATTAACGCTTCCAGAAATCGTCGAAAACGGTGATCGGTGGACGACGTTTGTGTTCAGTTTTCAGGTACCAGCCTTCGATGATGCGGGCCGTGCCTGCATCGACGGGCTTACCTTCAAGATAATCGTCAATGTTTTCATAGGTGACGCCAAGTGCTGCTTCGTCTGGCAGAGAAGGGCGATCATCTTCCAGGTCGGCGGTTGGGGCTTTCTGATACAGATGCTCCGGGCAGCCGAGCGTGGCTAACAGCTGTTTGCCCTGGCGTTTGTTGAGTCGGAAAATCGGATTGATGTCAGTACCGCCGTCGCCGTATTTGGTGAAGAACCCGGTAACCGCTTCGGCCGCATGATCGGTACCGACCACCACGCCTTTGGTCATTCCGGCAATGCTGTACTGCGCTTTCATGCGCTCGCGGGCTTTTTCATTGCCGCGCACGAAGTCGCTAAGCTCAATACCCGCTTCACGCAGGGCTTGCTCACTCGCCAGCACCGCGCCTTTGATGTTAACCGTCAGCACACGATCCGGCTGGATAAACGCGATAGCATCCTGGCAATCCTGTTCATCGGCCTGAACGCCATACGGCAGGCGAACGGCGATAAATTCCAGGCTGTCGTCGCCGTTTTCCTGGCGCAGTTCACTGATAGCCATCTGGCACAGTTTGCCGGTGAGCGTGGAGTCCTGACCGCCGCTGATGCCCAGCACCAGTGACTTAATAAACGGCCAGGTGGTCAGATATGACTTCAGAAACTCCACGCTGCGGCGAATTTCGGCTTCGCTGTTGACCTGCGGCTTAACGCCGAGCGCCTCAATAATTTCTTGTTGCAGAGCCATTTACCCCTCCCAAAAAAGGTTGTTTTCTATCTGCTAAAGCTACCTCTTTGCTGAGAAAACGACAAGGATCACATTTTTGACTGCCGTAAAATGACGCGATTCAGCAGGATATCGCTTTATTACTAGATTTATCTGAAAGTTAAGTCAGTTTGCCTGCTGGGTTGATAAATAGCACTATTTATTCCAGGCTTATAACACACTGATAACTCGTCATACTTCAGGCTGTTGGTGCGTTGGCTCTATCTGTGCGCCTCAGTCACATAGTTTTCTATGCTGCTGGGGACTTGCAGGCTTGCCGCCTGCCAACAACTCGAATTATGTAGAGTAAAATAAAGAGGACGACGTATGAACAAGAATGTAGCGGGAATCTTAGGTGCAGCAGCAGTACTGACCATGTTGGCGGGTTGTACCGCGTACGACCGTACGCAGGACCAGTTTACTCAGCCGGTGGTAAAAGACGTTAAAAAAGGCATGAGCCGCGATCAGGTTCTGCAGGTTGCCGGTAAGCCTTCTTCTGAAATTACCATGGTTCATGCTCGTGGTACTTGCCAGACCTATATCCTGGGTCAACGTGATGGTAAAGCTCAAACGTATTTCGTTGCGCTGGATGACACCGGTCATGTGATCAATTCTGGCTATCAGACCTGTGCAGAGTACGACACTGACCCGCAGTCTGCGAAGTAATCAACTCACACATTTAGCTGAGTCCTGAGCAAGCCCGGCCATCTGGCCGGGCTTTTTGTTGCCTGATGCCGCTTATTTAATTGCGCGAATTATTTGGCCAAAATGTGAGGGTAGTCATAACCGAAGGTCAAGGAGAGACAATTTAGGTCTGCCAGGAATTATCTTGCACCTTTGCGATGCCGTATACTCACCTCACAAACACAAAGTAACAATTCGTTACCGTCATAAGCCCGCCCCGTTGAGTTCGGGATGAATCACCCGGCGGCGGTCAGTAAATACCTATTGAGGAAGCGAGTATGGAAAAGAAACATATCTACTTATTCTGTTCTGCGGGCATGTCCACCTCTCTGTTGGTGTCGAAAATGCGCGCACAGGCTGAGAAGTACGAAGTGCCGGTCGTTATTGACGCTTTCCCAGAAACCCTCGCGGGTGAAAAAGGCGTAGACGCCGACGTCGTATTACTGGGCCCACAAATCGCTTATATGCTGCCGGAAATTCAGCGTCTGCTGCCCAATAAGCCGGTAGAAGTTATTGATTCAGTGTTGTATGGCAAGATAGATGGTTTAGGTGTACTGAAAGCTGCTGTTGCGGCGATTAAGAAAGCGGCAGCGCAGTAATTTTTGATTTATTTTAATTTTCCCGTCAAAGAGTAATTTCACAAACAATCGCCGCAATATTTTATTGCGGCCATTAAGGGTATTTTCTATGAGTAAATTTATTAGCTCTCTTGAAAAGGTACTCCTTCCTTTTGCTGTAAAAATAGGAAAACAGCCGCACATTAATGCGATCAAAAACGGTTTTATTAAACTGATGCCGTTGACCCTTGCAGGGGCCATGTTCGTTTTAATTAATAACGTCTTTTTAAGTTTTGGCGAAGGTTCGTTTTTCTATTCGATGGGCATTCGGTTAGATGCTTCTACCATTGAGACCCTGAATGGTTTTAAAGCCATCGGCGGCAACGTGTACAACGGTACGTTGGGCATTATGTCGCTGATGGCGCCTTTTTTCATTGGTATGGCGCTGGCTGAAGAACGCAAGGTTGATCCCCTGGCGGCGGGCCTGTTATCCGTCGCGGCCTTTATGACCGTCACCCCTTATAGCGTGGGCGAAGCCTATGCGGTGGGGGCTAACTGGTTAGGTGGGCAAAATATTATCTCGGGCATGGTCATCGGCTTGATTGTGGCGGAGATGTTTACTTTCGTCATACGCCGTAACTGGGTGATTACTCTGCCGGATAGCGTACCGACCTCGGTTTCCCGCTCCTTCTCGGCGCTGATCCCAGGCTTCCTTATCCTGACCGTGTTCGGCGTTATCTCCTGGGCGCTGGCCACCCATGGCAGCAACTTCCACCAGATTATCCTCGATTCTATCTCCAAACCGCTGGCGTCAATGGGCAGCGTCGTGGGCTGGGCATACGTTATCTTTAACTCACTGTTGTGGTTCTTTGGTGTGCACGGTTCACTGGCACTCACTGCGCTGGACAACGGCATCATGACCCCGTGGGCGCTGGAAAACATCGCGCTGTACCAGCAGTACGGCTCTGTCGAAGCGGCTATCGCTGCCGGGAAAGAGTTCCACTTCTGGGCCAAGCCGATGCTCGACTCCTACATCCTGCTAGGCGGGTCCGGTGCGACGCTGGGTCTGATTATCGCCATCTTTATTGGTTCCCGTCGTGCTGACCATCGTCAGGTCGCGAAACTGGCGCTGCCATCAGGCATCTTCCAGATTAACGAACCGATTCTGTTTGGTCTGCCGATCATCATGAACCCGGTGATGTTTATTCCGTTCGTGCTGATTCAGCCGATTCTGGCCGCTATCACGCTGCTGGCGTACTCGATGGGCATTATCCCACCGGTCACCAACCTGGCACCGTGGACCATGCCGACCGGCCTGGGGGCCTTCTTCAACAGTAACGGTAGCGTAGCGGCGCTGTGTGTCGCGCTGTTTAACCTCGGCGTGTCGGTGGTGGTGTACCTGCCGTTCGTGGCGGTCTCCAACAAAGCACAGGCCGTTATTGAGCAGGAAGAGAGCGAAGAAGATATCGCTAACGCACTGAAATTCTGATGTAACGCGGTACGGGGGGATCCCCGTACCGCCAGACGTAAAGAGGGAATGAGTATGTTCGATCTGGATAAAATCGTGGCAGATGAGGTTGAAGTTAACGACCTCGAAGAAGTGGTGATGGGGCTTATCATTAACTCCGGACAGGCGCGCAGCCTGGCGTACACCGCACTGAAGCAGGCCAAACAGGGCGATTTCACGACGGCAAAAGCCACCATGGAACAATCCCGCGTCGCGCTGAGTGAAGCGCACCGCGTACAAACGCAGCTCATCGAAAGCGATGAAGGCGAAGGCAAAATGAAGGTCAGCCTGGTGCTGGTACATGCTCAGGATCATCTTATGACCTCAATGCTGGCTCGCGAGCTGGTTGCCGAATTGATTGAGCTTCACGAGAAGGTACAATAACGGGCAGATACCACGATGAGGCAACCAAAGATGACGACCCTGGAAATCAGTACCGCGCTTGAACAACAGCTGTTTAACGGTAAGAATTTTCATGTCTTCATCTACAATAAAACGGAAAGCATCAGCGGCTTACACCAGCACGACTACTACGAGTTTACCCTCGTATTAACCGGGCGCTATTATCAGGAAATCAATGGCAAACGGGTGATGCTGGAGCGCGGGGATTTTGTCTTCATCCCGATGGGGTCTTACCACCAGAGCTTTTACGAGTTCGGCGCGACCCGCATCCTGAACGTTGGCATCAGCAAACGCTTCTTTGAAGAACACTACCAGCCGCTGTTACCCAGTTTTTTGGTCGCCTCACAGGTTTACTCGGTAAAAAGTACCTTCCTCAGCTATATAGAGTCGGTTATTGCATCACTCAATTTCCGCGAAAGTGAATTTGATGAGTTTATTGAAGTTGTCTCGTTCTATGTGATTAACCGTCTGCGCCATTTCCGCGAGGAGCAGTCACAGGATGTTATTCCTCAGTGGTTAAAAACAACCGTAGAAGAGATGCACGATAAACATAAGTTTGGCGAAGGTGCGCTGGAAAATATGGTCGCGCTATCCGGGAAGTCTCAAGAATATCTGACCCGGGCAACCCAGCGCTTTTACAGTAAGACGCCGATGCAGATAATTAATGACATCCGCATCAACTTCGCCATGAAGCAATTGGAAATTACCAATTATTCGGTGACCGATATTGCGTATGAATCAGGTTACAGCAGTCCGAGTCTGTTTATTAAGACGTTCAAAAAGCTGACCTCATTTACGCCAAGCAATTATCGCAAACAGCTCACCGTAATTAATTAACGCAATGCGGTTTACCGCATGCACCGAATTCGTTTAGCTATCCGCGCGTCACGTGGAGAATCAGCCACACGTCGTTTGCGGATCACGAGGGAGAAAGTTATGAGCCAGAAATTAAAAGTCGTTACTATCGGCGGCGGTAGCAGCTATACCCCGGAATTACTGGAAGGGTTTATCAAGCGCTACGCTGAATTACCGGTGACCGAGCTGTGGCTGGTGGACGTAGAAGAAGGGCAGGAAAAACTCGATATCATCCACGCCCTGTGCGAGCGCATGGTGCAGAAAGCCGGTGTGCCGATGACGGTACACAAAACCCTGAATCGCCGTGAAGCGCTGAAAGACGCGAACTTTGTGACCACCCAACTACGCGTTGGCCAGCTGAAAGCCCGTGAAAAAGATGAACGTATTCCACTGAGCCACGGTTATCTCGGTCAGGAAACTAACGGCGCAGGCGGCCTGTTCAAAGGTCTGCGCACCATTCCGGTGGTGTTTGATATCATCAAAGATGTGCAGGAAATCTGCCCGGATGCGTGGGTGATTAACTTCACTAACCCAGCCGGTATGGTGACCGAAGCCGTTTATCGTCACACCGACTTCAAACGCTTTATTGGTGTGTGCAACATTCCAATCGGTATGAAAATGTTCATCACCGATGTGCTGAACCTCACCGATAAAGACGACCTGTCAATTGACCTGTTCGGCCTGAACCACATGGTGTTCATTCGCGACGTTATCGTCAACGGCGAGTCCCGTTTTGCCGAGCTGTTGGATGGGGTAGCCTCCGGCAAGCTGACCGCCAATACTGTGAAAAACATCTTCGATATGCCGTTCAGCGAAGGCCTGATTCGTTCCCTGAACCTGCTGCCATGCTCTTATCTGCTGTATTACTTCAAACAGAAAGAGATGCTGGCCATCGAAATGGGTGAATACTACAAAGGCGGTGCGCGTGCACAGGTGGTGCAGAAGGTCGAGAAACAGCTGTTCGAGCTATACAAAGATCCGGACCTCAACATCAAGCCGAAAGAGCTGGAGCAGCGCGGTGGGGCGTACTACTCCGACGCCGCCTGTGAAGTGATTAACGCTATCTACAATGACAAGCAGGCTGAGCATTACGTCAACGTGCCGCACTACGGTCACGTGGATAACATCCCGGCGGACTGGGCGGTTGAAATGACCTGTATTCTGGGCCGCGACGGCGCGAAGCCGCACCCGCGTCTGACCCATTTCGATGATAAAGTGCTGGGGCTGATTCACACCATTAAAGGCTTCGAAGTGGCGGCCAGCCACGCGGCGCTGAGCGGTGAGTTTAACGACGTGCTGCTGGCACTGAACCTCAGCCCGCTGATTCATTCCGACAAAGATGCAGAAGTGCTGGCCCGCGAGCTTATCCTCGCCCATGAAAAGTGGCTGCCGAACTTTGCCGAAACGGTGAAAACCCTCAAGCAGTAAAAGGAGTTGCAGATGGAACGTGTGCTAATCGTCAATGCCGATGACTTTGGCCTGAGCAAAGGACAAAACTACGGCATTGTCGACGCCTGTAAAAACGGGCTGGTAACGTCCACTACCGCGCTGGTGAACGGCGCAGCCATTGAACATGCGGCTCAGATGAGCCGCTGTTTACCGGAACTGGCGGTGGGGATGCATTTTGTTCTCACCCTGGGAATGCCACTGTCCGCGATGCCAGGTCTGACGCGTGAAGGCAAGCTGGGGAAGTGGATCTGGCAGATGGCGGAAGAAGACACGCTGCCGCTGGAAGAGATTGCCCGTGAACTGGACTGCCAGTATCACCGCTTTGTTGACCTGTTCGGCTGCGAACCAACGCACCTCGACAGCCATCACCACGTGCATATGATCCCGCAAATTTTCCCGATTGTGGCGGCGTTTGCTAAAGCGAAAGGCGTGGCGATGCGTATCGACCGTAATCAGCAAAAGTTGCACGGGCTGGATGATTTGGGCGTGCGCAGCAGCGCCGGGTTTGCGGATGCGTTTTATGGCGATGCCATCACCGAAGAACTGTTCCTGCAAACGCTGGAAACCTCCGCGCGGGCAGGGGAATCATCCGTTGAAGTGATGTGCCATCCGGCGTTTGTGGACAACACGATTATGGGCAGCGCCTATTGCTACCCGCGTTTGACGGAACTCGACGTACTGACGTCGCCGTCACTGAAATATGCCGTTGCCGAGCGTGGCTACCGTCTCGGGACTTACCGCGACGTTTAACCCGCCATACTTTAAGCGGCAGATGTGTAACTCAGATTATTTAGGGTTGGTTAAAATGTTGGTGCCCGGATTCTCCCTGGGCACCGTGTTAGGGGTTAGGCCGGGGCACAGTCGCACCCGGCATTTTTTTACCCTAAAACCCCGCCAGCTTACGCTGGAATGGACGGGATTTTACTTGCCCGCGACCACACGCGATGCGCGGCAAGCTGGGTCAGCAGGGATTTTATTAATTTATCTGTGACACTGTCACCTTCAATTAAACCTTCCTCACCTTTTTCGCTCACCTGTAGCAGCGTTTTGAACTGACGCGCATCCCCGGACAGCAGAATCGGCTTCAGGTGTTTATACGCTTCGAGCAGGTAATACCGGGCATCACCCTGTATTTCCAGGCTGGCAATATCCCCGCCAGGTACAATCACCGCATCGACCGTCAGCGAAGGCGAGCCTGCAAACGTCGCCGCCACCGGTAACGCCGAACCATCATCGGCGGTGACTTCGCCCATCCGGGAGTAAAGCAACTTAGCATGTACGCCCTGTGCCTTAAGTGCCTTCAGTAGCGCCAGCACCTCTTTTGCCACCGGTTTATCGTTCAACAGAACGGCCACCACGCGGCCTTTTACACCACCGCTCGGAATAGCGTACAGACTCAACGTTGGATCGTTGCTAATCCCGTTGATGGCGGCTGGCGGGGCGATGTTTCGTTGCTCTTGGGTCAGCGTAATCCCTAAGTTATCGGCCACGGCGTTCGCCAACTGATGATCGATGTGGGCCAACTGATCGACTACCCGCTCGCGGATATACGCCCGGGCAACTTTGCTCAGCTCAAAGCTAAAGGCACTGACGATATGCTGCTGCTCAACCGCCGTCTGGCTGTTCCAGAACAGACGCGGATGCGCGTAATATTCGCCGAACGAAGGGCTGCGCTCACGAATTTTATCGCCGTCGACCCGGGCATGATGAGACTCAAACCCACCGCGATGCGGGCCGGGCGGGGTTTCTCGTGGCCAGTTATCGTTAATGGAGTTGGGCTCGTAGTTCGCCGGATTGGTGTCGATATCCATCCGATGCATGCCGTCACGCTGGAAATTGTGATACGGACAGGCAGGGCGGTTAATTGGAATTTCATGGAAATTAGGTCCGCCGAGGCGGCTGATTTGTGTATCGGTGTAGGAAAACAGTCGCCCCTGCAACAGCGGGTCATTACTGAAATCAATGCCCGGCACGATATGGCCTGGATGGAACGCGACCTGTTCGTTCTCGGCAAAGAAGTTATCGGGGTTACGGTTCAGCACCATTTTCCCGACCAGCTGTACCGGGACCAGTGCCTCGGGAATGAGTTTGGTGGGGTCGAGTAGGTCAAAGTCGAATGTAAACTCGTCTTCTTCGGGGATCAGCTGTAGCCCCAGTTCATATTCCGGATAATCTCCGGCCTCAATCGCTTCCCACAGTTCACGCCGGTGGAAATCAGGGTCACGGCCCGTCAGTTTTTGCGACTCATCCCAAACCATCGACGCTTTTCCCGCCACGGGTTTCCAGTGGAAACGCACAAACGTGGATTTCCCTTCAGCGTTGACCAGCCGGAAGGTGTGAATGCCGAAGCCTTCCATGGTGCGATAGCTACGCGGCAGACCGCGGTCTGACATCGCCCACATCACGTTGTGCAGCGTTTCAGGTTGCAGGGAAACGTAATCCCAAAAGGTGTCGTGGGCGCTACCGCCCTGCGGAATGGCCCAGTGCGGTTCGGGTTTCACCGCGTGCACGAAATCCGGGAACTTCATCGCGTCCTGGATGAAAAACACCGGCGTATTGTTGCCGACCAGGTCGAAATTCCCTTCGTCGGTATAGAATTTTGTCGCAAATCCACGAATATCACGCACCGTATCGGCTGAGCCTGCGCCGCCCTGAACCGTGGAGAAACGCACGAAGACAGGAGTGATTTTATCAGCGTCACCCAGAAAGCTGGCTTTGGTAAGATCACTCAGGTCTTTGTAGGCCTGAAAATAGCCGTGCGCCGCGGAACCTCTGGCGTGCACGATGCGTTCAGGAATGCGTTCATGATCAAAATGGGTGATTTTTTCACGCAGGATGAAATCTTCCAGCAGCGTCGGACCACGCGCCCCGGCGCGCAGGGAGTTTTGGTCATCGGCAATTCGCAGCCCCTGATTGGTGGTCAGCGGCACATCGTCACCACCTTTGCGAAAGGTCTCCAAAGCATGAAGTTTTTCATTGCCGATATCGGGCGCCTTCAGGCTGCCCGGTGCAGTAGGCTCTTCGCCTGGTGCCGTCGGATGCGGGCTGGAACGATGCGAATTGTCGTCAGGGGCGAGGGAGTCCAGACCGGGCTGGGATTCGGTGGCATCGTGTACCGGGGATTGATGCGGAGGGGTTCTATTATCTTTTTTCGACATTGCACTCGTCTCCTGTTTTCGTTTTTAGAAAAGGGTCGTTGTTGCGTCAAAACCTGTTAACTATAGAACACAGGGTGCTGCTCTCCGGCCATCGCAGGCGTAATTCCGATTCATCTCACTGGGGCAGGCGCGATTTCGCACACAGGGCGCGACGGTGGCGACCACAATCGGCTATGATAGGTTTTTACTGACTTTGAATTTCGTTCTGGTGCTTTTCCGCTTATGAAACCGCTGCGTCAACACAACAATCGCCCCGTTATCAGCTATGTGCCTCGTGTCGAACCGGCACCGCCCGATCACGCCTCAAAAGTCGACGGCTATCGGGATGTCTGGAAGCTGCGGGGGAAGTATGTCGCGTTCGTGCTGATGGGGAATCGATTCCAGCGGTCACAGGCTTTTACCGGACCGGAGTCAGCCCAGCGCTGGGCGGCGCAAATGCGTCAGGAAGGGGAAATCGAAGAGTAGTTTGAAAGATAAAAAAAAGCGCCGGGTCGGCGCTTTTTTATGGGAAGCGGCACAGCTTAACGGTGCGCCAATTCCACTTCGTCTTCACTTTCCATCACCGTTTTATCGGTCTGGCGCAGCCACTGGCTGGTCAGCGTCCCGGCGGTCATGGAACCATTCACATTCAGCGCCGTGCGGCCCATGTCGATTAGCGGCTCGATGGAAATCAGCAGCGCGACCAGGGTAACCGGCAGGCCCATCGCAGGCAGAACAATCAGTGCAGCAAAGGTTGCACCACCACCGACGCCAGCAACACCGGCTGAGCTGACGGTGACGATACCGACCAGCGTCGCAATCCACAGCGGATCCAGCGGGTTAATACCTACGGTTGGCGCAACCATTACTGCCAGCATTGCCGGGTACAGTCCCGCACAACCGTTCTGACCAATCGTGGCACCGAAAGAGGCTGAGAAGCTGGCGATAGATTCCGGCACGCCCAGACGGCGGGTCTGTGCTTCGATATTCAGCGGAATAGACGCGGCGCTGGAACGGCTGGTGAATGCGAAAGTCAGCACCGGCCATACTTTGCGGAAGTACTTCAGCGGATTCACACCGTTAGCGCCCAGTAGCAGGCCGTGGACCACAAACATAATCGCCAGACCGAGGTAAGACGCCACCACAAAACCGCCGAGCTTGATGATGTCCTGCAGGTTAGAACTGGCCACCACTTTGGTCATCAGCGCCAGCACGCCATAAGGGGTCAGCTGCATCACCAGTCGCACCAGCTTCATCACCCAGCTTTGCAACGTGTCGATGGCCGTCAGTACGCGTTTGCCTTTTGGCTCGTCGTCTTTCAGCAATTTCAGCGCGGCCACACCGAGGAAGGCCGCGAAAATCACGATGCTGATAATAGACGTTGGGCTGGCACCGGTCAGGTCAGCAAACGGGTTTTTTGGCACGAAGGAGAGCAGCAGCTGCGGTACGCTCAGGTCAGCCACTTTACCAACGTAGGTGCTTTGAATCGCGTTCAGACGCGCGGTTTCGGCGGTGCCCTGAACCAGACCTTCAGCGCTCAGGCCAAACAGGTTGGTCACCAGCACACCGACCAGCGCAGAAATCAACGTGGTAAACAGCAGGGTGCCGATGGTCAGGAAGCTGATTTTACCCAACTGAGACGCATTGTGCAGGCGCGCTACGGCGCTAAGAATGGATGCGAAGACCAGCGGCATGACGATCATTTGCAGCAGTTGAACATAACCGTTGCCCACGACGTTGAACCACTGAATGGATTCTTTCAGAACTGCGCTGTCTGCGCCGTAAATCAGCTGCAGGGCCAGGCCGAAAACCACACCCACTGCGAGGCCGACCAGGACTTTCTTGGCCAGACTCCAGTTTTTATTTCGTGTTTGCCCCAGAGCAAACAGCAATCCCACGAACACCACAACGTTCGCAATTAATGGAAAATTCATCCCCGTTCTCCTGATCTCATTATTTTGTCTAAAAATAGACAGGCTCTAATGGCGCAAGATTATCAGAAGTGTGATTTGACGCTTATATTCAAATGGAATGGATTATTCCAAAAGCGCGTTAACTGCCGATTTAATGCCCACCCTGGTGATTAATGAATCTGTCGAAGCGAAATTGCAGTTCGCTAATGAGGCTTGACGACCAGCGTACGGCGCTGTTGTCTGGCATCGATTGCGGCATCCATACGGCGTACACGAACAAGGCCATGCACAGCACGCGTTCGAGCTGATTCCCCTTACGCGGGGCGAGAATAGGCAGGCGGAAACGCCAACGGCACGGCCACAGTAACGGCACGCCCGCAGGCGTCAGCATGTCGGCAAGAATATGGCTCAGATAGCCGAGCACCATGCCCTGCAACACATCGGCAGGAATAAACCAGGTCTCGGGCACTTTTAGATAGAACAGGGTCAGGCTGCCGAATACTGCCAGCAGGCTATGGGTAAAACCGCGGTGGCCGAATATTCGTGCCACGGGTTTGGCTATCCAGCTCAGGCGCTGCCCAAGGAAGGACTTCGGGTGATCGATGTCCGGCAGCAGACAGGTCAATACCGCAGCGGGAACAATATGCCACCAGTCACCCTGCGCCAGAACCGGTGTCAGTTCGGCATTTTTGGCAAACACCGCGCAGGCTATTGAAAAGAGCAGGTGGCCTTCCGCCGTCATGATAAAACCCGTCAAACTGTCAATTCATACAGTATAGGGTTTTTATACAGTGGGCGGAAGAGGTGACGGTGTAACTGTTTGTCAAAATCCTGCGTTTAGCGGGCCAGCCAGCCGCCGTCTACCGCAAGTGTGTAACCGTTGACGTAATCAGATGCCGCGGAGGCCAGGAATACCACCGGCCCCTGCAGGTCTTCCGGGCTTCCCCAGCGTCCGGCCGGAATGCGCTCAACGATAGCCTTATTGCGATCTTCATCTTCGCGCAGGGCCTGGGTGTTGTTGGTCGCCATGTAACCTGGCGCAATGGCGTTCACATTGATGTGGTGCGCTGCCCATTCGTTCGCGAGCAGGCGGGTGATGCCCAGCACGCCGCTTTTTGACGCGGTGTAAGATGGCACGCGGATCCCCCCCTGGAAGGATAACATTGAGGCGATATTAATGATTTTGCCGCCTTCGCCCTGACGGATGAACTGGCGGGCGGCGGCCTGTGCGAGGAAAAACACCGATTTCAGGTTCAGGTTCATCACATCGTCCCAGTCCTGTTCGCTGAAATTCAGCGCATCTTCCCGCCGAATAGTTCCGGCATTATTGACCAGAATATCGATGCGGCCCATCGCGGAAACCGCACGGCTGACTATCTCTTCCACTTTATCCTGCTGGCTGAGATCGGCCTGAACGAAGCTGAATCGGCGGCCCAGCGCCTGAACGCGCTCTGCCGTTTGCTGAGGTTTTTTGCGACTCACGCCGACGATGTCACACCCGGCTTCGGCAAGCCCTAGCGCCATGCCCTGGCCTAATCCGGTATCGCAGCCGGTGACGATAGCCACTTTTCCGGAAAGATTGAACGCATTGAGAATCATAAGCACTCCTCTGGCCTGTTTTTATCGTTGTGATGCAGGTAATGCGAGAAGCATAGAGGCGAGGGCGTGAAAACTCAAACTAAAATAAAACGATGTTTTAATTAATTTGACGATGGCGGCGTTTTTATGACAATTGCCCGGCAACGATGCTGCCGGGCAGAAGGGCTTAGCCGAAGAGATGCCCGGTAGTCAGTTGCTCCAGCGAGCTGAGTTTCACGTTTGCAAGCACATAGCGTGGGTCAGCCTGGTTTTCATGTTCAGGTACCACGATTGAGCGCATACGTGCGGCTTTACTGGCGATCATTCCGTTAACGGAGTCTTCCAGCGCCACGCAGGTCAGCGGATCGACACCGAGTTTCGCGGCGCAGTCCAGGTACACCTGCGGATGTGGTTTGCTGTATTGCAGCTTTTCGGCGGAGGCGAGGGCGTCGAACTGCTCACGCAGGTCGAACATGGCCAGCACTTTTTCCAGCATGTGCAGCGGGGAAGCAGACGCCAGACCAATCTTCAGACCCTGGGATTTGCACAGCGCAATAGCTTCGCGCGCGCCTGCCAGCAGCGGGCGTTCTTCTTCAACCAGGGAAATCGCACGGCTGATAATGCGTGCGGTGACTTCTTCACGGCTCGGCCCATTCCACGGCTGTTGGGAGAACCACAGTTCTACCACCATGTCGATACGCAGACCGAGCGTGTCAGGCAATTCGTTACGGCGCGAAATATCGACCCCCAGACCGGCAATAACATCCAGTTCGGCACGATCCCACAGCGGTTCGGAATCAATCAGTAAACCATCCATATCAAAGATAGCGGCAAGAATTTGACGCTGGGCTGTCATAAGGCAACTCCTGTAGAGGTAAAAAGGCCTGAGATTCGACCTAATCGTACACCATATCGCTTTTAAAGCGCAGGCGAAAAGGCACAACTAAAGGTAGACTTACAGCGAAACAGAAAGCGCGTCTGAACAAGGGGAACCCATGACGTATCAACAAGCTGGACGCATCGCCGTACTGAAACGCATTTTGGGCTGGGTCATTTTTATCCCGGCCGTGATTTCCACGCTAATATCCGTGTTCAAATTCATGTTTGAGCACAGTGAGAAACAGCCAGGCATCGACGCCGTTCTGCTCGACTTTGCTCACGTAATGATTGAGATGATCCGTTTTAATACGCCGTTCCTGAATTTTTTCTGGTACAACTCGCCGCAGCCAGATTTTCACCACAGCCTGAATATTGGGTTCTGGATTATCTTCGCGCTGGTGTTTGTCGGCCTGGCTCTGCAGTCGTCTGGCGCGCGCATGAGCCGGCAGGCGAAGTTTGTGCGTGAAGGCGTGCAGGATCAGCTGATCCTCGAGAAAGCGAAAGGGTCGGAAGGTTTAAGCAAAGAGCAACTTGAGGCCAAAATTGTGGTTCCGCACCACACCCTCTTTTTACAGATTTTCGAGCTGTACGTTCTGCCGGTGATTGTGATTGTGGCGGGATACTTCTTCTTTAAACTGCTAGGTTTCCTGTAATAAAAAAAACCGGTCATTGAGACCGGTTTATTATTTTATGCTTGCGGAAATGGCCGCGGCTTCCCTTCGTTGTCCACCGCCACATAGATAAACAGGGCTTCGGTGGCTTTGTAACGCTGACCGATAGGCTCTGAAGAGACCTTCTTCACCCATACTTCAATGTTTACCGTGATCGACGTTGTGCCGCGTTTGGTGCAGCGTGCGTAGCAGCACACCACGTCCCCGACCGCGACAGGGCGCAGGAACGTCATGCCATCCACACGCACTGTTACTACGCGGCCCTGAGCAATCTCTTTGGCCATAATCGCGCCGCCGAGGTCCATCTGCGACATAATCCAGCCGCCAAAAATATCGCCATTGGCGTTGGTGTCCGCGGGCATCGCCAGCGTACGCAGAACTAAATCGCCCAGTGGCGCTTCACTGCTTGCGGTCATTTACTTGTCGTCCTGCGGCATGTGGCGGTAGATGTACACGCCGCTCAGCAGCGTGAAAATCAGGGTAAGGGCGGTGAGGCCGAAGACTTTAAAGTTTACCCAGATATTCTGCGGCATCCAGAAGGCGATATAAATGTTTGCCAGACCGCACACGATAAAGAACAGCGCCCAGGCAATATTCAGACGCGACCAGACGAACTGTGGCAGGGTCAGCTCTTTACCCAGCATGCGCTGGATCAGCGGCTTTTTCATGATCCACTGGCTGAAAAGCAGCGCACCGGCGAACAGACCGTAAATCACCGTGACTTTCCATTTGATAAATTCATCGTTATGGAAGAACAGCGTCAGGCCACCGAATACCGCGACCAGCACGAAGGTAATCAGCGCCATTTTTTCAACTTTGCGATAGCGTACCCAGCAGTAAATCAATACCACCGCGGTAGCGATGATAAGCGCCGTGGTTGCGGTATAGATGTCATAAAGTTTGTAGAAAACAAAAAACACCACCAGCGGTAAAAAATCCAGAAACTGCTTCATACATCGGTTCCGTATTTCAGTAACGGCCCGGGTGCTCCGGGCCTGGGAGAGATCAGTTACGAATAAGCATATACAGGCGGAATAAATAGATCAGCAATAAAGCGGAAATAAGGTTGCTGATGCAGTTCACCACCACCGCGCCCACGTTTGGCGTCAGCACGGCAAAGTTTGGCGCGAAGATAAGCAGCAGCGTTTTCGCCAGCAGCCAGCCGATAACCGCCGGGGCCACCAGACGCATATTCGCCCACGCCAGACGCATACTGCTGCGCAACGAGGTGAAAATCCCCAGTTTGTCCTGGACCAGCATAATCGGTGCAAAGCAGAACACGATTGCCAACAGCACGCCTGGAACCACAATCAGCATCACGCCCATTTGTACCAGGAACGTGGTGAGGAAGATGAGCAGCAGCAGTTTCGGCAGCACCGGAGCGCTGGCCCCAATGGCGCGCAAAGCGCTAACGCGCTGACCCGCAGAGATCATCTGGATAAGCAGCAGTACACCGCCCGCGAGAATGGCATTACCAATCAGGCCAGAGAACGTCGACGCCGCTGATGCGCGCAGCAGGATCTGCTGTTGTTCTGGCGTCATGTTTTGCACCAGCTCAAACAGCCCCACGCTACCCGCAAGGTTATCGCCGCTGCTCAACAGTGCGAGCTGTTCGTCGCTCGGTGAAAACGCATGGCCAAGCACCACCGTGATAAACGCACACAACAACGCAATCAGCAGAACCGTAACGAACTGATTACGAAAAAAATTACCCGTGTCACGGTAAACCGACTTAGCCGTGATAGACATGCACTCTCCTTGAGTCTGGCTGGTAGTAATAAGCCGGCAATTGTAACTCACCCGACGTCAAAGTGGCAGCATCAACACCTGTATGGAAAGGCATATCTTTGTAAAGGAGTAGTAAGCAAAAACGGGGGCCGGAAGCATTTAGCACATAATTTCACCATTTACGTTGTCTTTGGTCTGACAGGAAAGCGAGACGAACCTTCCAGACCGCTTTTTTTGTAACAGAGAAAAGTCAAAAATTGATGCAGATGGGTTTTATTTGTAAGTGATTCACCGTCAAAAATTAATCCAGATCAATGAATGTTAAATCTCAGGAATGAATGTGATCTGAGTTGGATCGTTTTTACTTATTTGTGGGTATATTCAGCGCGCTTATAAAAACCATAGGGAAGGAATGGATATGAAAAAGTTAGCAGTGGCAGCGCTGGTTTTAAGCAGTCTCTCTGGCGGAGCCTGGGCGCATGAAGCGGGCGAGTTCTTTATACGTGCAGGTTCCGCGACGATCCGCCCAACGGAAGGTTCGGATAACGTGCTGGGCCTCGGAAGTTTCACCGTCGATAACAATACCCAGCTCGGTTTAACCTTCACCTATATGGCGACGGATAACATCGGCATCGAGCTGCTGGCCGCCTCGCCGTTCCGCAGTAAAGTCGGTACCGGCCCGACCGGAACCCTGGCAACGGTGAATTTGTTACCGCCTACGCTGATGGCACAGTGGTATTTCTTTGATGCCAGCAGCAAAGTGCGTCCGTACATCGGGGCAGGTATCAACTACACCACCTTCTTTAACACCGATTTCAACGATACCGGTAAAGATGCCGGTCTGTCCGATCTCAGCGCCACTGACTCATGGGGCGCGGCAGGTCAGGTGGGGGTTGATTATCTGATTAACCGCGACTGGCTGATTAACGCCTCGGTCTGGTACATGGACGTGGATACCGATGTGAAGTTTAAGGCTGGGGGTGAGAATCAAACCATCCACACCCGTCTTGATCCGTGGGTATTTATGTTCTCGGCAGGTTATCGCTTCTGAGTGTCATAAGAGTGGCTGTCCGGCAGCCACTTTTTGCTGTAACAATTCCGCTACATATCTGAAATTTATAAATAAATTTCTTACAGTTGAACCTGCCGCTTCGCTCGCATCTGTCCGCATTCTGCCTAAAATAACGCGCTCAATTATTAGACGCAGATGTTAACGATGAAACTTAAATCCCTCTTTCTTATTTCCGCACTCGTTATTGCCGGTTGCAGCGCCAGCGGCGATACCGCCCGCGAACAGCGCGCCACCATTCAAAAAATGCGCACCGACACCTTAACCCAGCTGTATAACCTGCATCCTGAAGCACGCAGCGATATTCAGCACTCTAAGGGTTACGCGGTCTTCTTCAGCAACAGCAGCAAGATTTTAGTGGTTGGTTTCGGCGGCGGGTACGGCGTCGTGAAAGATCTGCATACCGGCAAAGATACCTATATGAAAGTAGCGCAGGGCGGTGCGGGCGTTGGCGTGGGTATCAAACAGCTGAGTACCGTTATCGTCTTCCACGACAGCAAATCCCTGAATAAATTTATTACCGATGGCTACGTTGTTGGCGCAGATGCGAACGCGGCAGTGAAGTATGACGACAAAGGGGCAGGTACCGGCGCATCAGCGAGCGGCGTAGCGACTGACGCACAGTCTTTGCCGTCTAAAGTCAGCGTGTATGAAATCACTGAGAAAGGCCTGGCGGCGCAGGCGATGCTGAACGGCTATAAATACTGGCCGGATGACGACCTGAACAAAAAGTAAAAAAAAGCCCGCGCAAGGCGGGCAAGTCATACTGGAAGCAATGTGAGCAATGTCGTACCGAATACCTGAGTGATTTGCTCAACTATTCGGTATTGAGAAAGATAATACTTCTCATTAAGAACTTCAACCCCTTCTTTTTTGGGGATGTTATTGGATGAGAAAGACGGTCCGGTTCTGGCTGTTATCCAGCGGCCAGGCCTGAGCGACATCAGCTAACGGCACCGTCTTATGGGCAATGGTAAATTTCCCGGCGACGGCGGCCTGCAGCATTTCTCCTGTAGCCTGCACTAGCTGGTGCAGGGAAAGGCTGCCAATCCCGCTGCCCATCAGTTGAATCGGTGATGAGCGCAGCACCGCGCCGGGCAACGTAATCTCCTGGCCTGCAAGCGATCCGACCTGCACATAGCGCACCGGAGCACGACCGGGCGTATGTTTTGCCAGCGCGTAAAGCAGACGTTCTGCGCTATTTCCCCACAAATAATCGACCACCACATCAATTTGCTCCGATGCGTACGCGGCGAATGCCGCATTCTGCAGATCATCTTCTTCGGTCAACAATACGGTGGCGTCGGCCCCGAGACTGGCGAGCGCCTCTGCATTGCGCCCGGTGGCGATAATTTTCTTCGCACCCAGGTAGCGTGCGATTTGCACCGCAAGCTGTCCGGCGCTTCCCGTCGCACCGTTAATCAACACGGTTTCACCGGCGTTGAATCCGGCCCGATTAACCAGCGCCGCCCAGGCCGACATCCCCGGATTAGCCATTGCGGCAGCGGTCGCATCGTCCAGACCGTCGGGGAGCGGCAGGCAATGGGCGATATCAACGGGCGCAAATTGCGCCATGCTTCCCCACGGCGTAGGCGGGAACACGAAATAAACGCGCTTTCCCTCCGGGGTGACGCCGGTGCCGTCGATCCCGGCGATAAAGGGTAGTGTGCCATCGAAGCTGTAATGTTTGCCTGAGGCTCGGCTTTTCACCACATGGCTAATTGCCGAGGCGGAAATCTTAATCAGTTGTTGTTTTTCTCCGGCAACCGGCAACGCGAAATCGCTGTATACCGGGCCGTTAGCAGGATCGAAAACCACGGCTGCTTTCATAAACTTTCTCCTTAAACAAGATATGTGTAAAATGCACATATTGGATAAGGGCACTGTACGCCGGGATGATATTATATGCAATATGCACATAAAAAAATTGATGTGACTGATTTTCACGGCGCGCTGCTGGATATCATCAGCGTGATGAACCATCCGCAGCGGGATGAAGCGCTGCTGGCGGCGGCAAACGTGAAGCTTGATCAGGCGCTGTTTCCGCTGTTGGTGACTATCGGACGCTATAGTCCATCGGGCGTGGTGGAGCTTGCCGACAGGCTTGGTCGGGATTACACCACCGTGAGTCGGCAGGTGAAGCGGCTAGAGGCGTTGGGATTAGCACAGAAGCAGCCCGCCGAGCATGACAAACGGATCAGCGAAGTGACGCTGACTGAACAGGGAAAAGCCTTAACCAACAGTATTGATGATGCCAGACAGACGTTGATGAACCGGATTTTTGCCGGGTGGCCAGAAGAGGAAATCAGCGAGTTGTTTCGACTGGTGCGCAAATACGCGGACGTGGTGAAAGAGGAAGCGCCGTCTGGCGAATAACCAGACGGCGTTAAGATTATGCGCGGCGGGTGGCCGCCTTCATGTTCTGCACGAAGGTTTTCAGTTCCGCCAGCATCGTGGTCGGATTATCGAGATTTTTCTCAATAATTTTCACAATCGCTGAGCCGGAAATTGCGCCAGCAGCGCCTGCCCCAACGGATGCCGTCACCTGGTCCGGGGAGGAAATACCAAAGCCCTGCAACGGAGGCGCGGCATGGTATTCGGTCAGTTTTTCAATCAGATGGTGCAACGGCAGCGCGGCGCGGTTTTCCGCTCCGGTGACGCCCGCACGGGACAGCAGATAAGTGTATCCGCGACCGTGGGAGGCAATCTGGCGCAGCAAATCGTCATCGGCGTTTGGCGGGCAGATGAAGATCGGTGCCACGTTATGACGCATCGCCGCCTGACGGAACTCCGTCGACTCTTCTACAGGGACATCCGCCACCAGTACGGAATCCACGCCTACCCGTGCGCACTCCGCGTAAAACGCATCAATGCCGCGGTTAAAGACCAGGTTGGCATACATCAGCAGGCCAATCGGAATGGTCGGGTGTTTCTGACGAATGGTGGCCAGCATTTCGAAGCACTGCGTCGGCGTCACGCCCGACGCAAACGCCCGCAGCGTGGCGTCCTGAATTGTTGGGCCATCGGCCAGCGGGTCGGAGAAAGGAATGCCTAACTCCAGCGCATCGGCACCGGCTTCAATCAGGGTATCGATAATTTTCAGCGACTGTTCCGGGTTCGGATCGCCCAGCGTAACGAAGGGAACAAACGCGCCTTCCTTGCGGTTTTTCAGCTCAGCAAACAGGTTGTCATAGCGTTCCATCAGATTTCCCCTCGCGCTTTCAGAATGTCATGTACGGTGAAAATGTCTTTATCGCCGCGACCGGAGAGGTTAACCACCAGCAGCTGCTCTTTTTCAGGGTTCTCGCGCATCATTTTCAGCGCATGGGCCAGGGCGTGAGAAGACTCCAGCGCCGGGATGATACCTTCGTGACGGCTCAGCGCTTTAAATGCATCCAGCGCTTCGTTATCCGTAATCGACACATACTCTGCGCGGCCGATGCTGTTCAGGAACGCGTGCTGTGGTCCTACGGAGGGGAAATCCAGCCCGGCAGAAATAGAATAAGATTCTTCAATCTGGCCTTCTTCGGTCTGCATCATCGGCGATTTCATGCCGAAGTAGATGCCAACGCGACCGTGTTTTAACGGCGCGCCATGCTCACCGGTTTCAATTCCGTGCCCGCCTGGCTCAACGCCAATCAGACCGACGGAGGTGTCGTCGATGAAATCAGCAAACATACCGATGGCGTTAGATCCGCCGCCGACGCAGGCGATGACGGCGTCCGGCAGACGACCTTCACGTTCCTGAATCTGCACTTTGGTTTCTTCGCCGATCATGCGCTGGAATTCACGCACGATGGTCGGGAACGGGTGCGGGCCAGCGGCGGTGCCGAGCATGTAGTGCGCGGTTTCGTAGCTGCCAGACCAGTCACGCAGCGCCTCGTTACAGGCATCTTTCAGCGTGGCTGAACCGCTGTGTACCGGGATCACTTCTGCGCCCATCAGACGCATACGGAATACGTTAGGCGACTGGCGCTCAATGTCTTTGGCACCCATATAGATGCGGCATTTCAGGCCGAGCAGGGCGCATGCCAGAGCAGAGGCCACGCCGTGCTGACCGGCACCGGTTTCTGCGATGATTTCGGTTTTACCCATGCGCTTGGCTAACAGCGCCTGACCCAACACCTGGTTAGTTTTGTGCGCGCCGCCGTGCAGCAGGTCTTCACGCTTGAGGTACAGCGTGGTTTTGGTGCCTTCGGTCAGGTTCTGACATTTGGTCAGCGCCGTTGGGCGACCGGCATAGTTCTTCAGCAGGTCGGTGAACTGCGCCTGAAATTCCGGATCCTTCTGCGCGCTCACGAACGCTTCTTCCAGCTGGCGCAGGGCAGGCATCAGGATTTGCGGCACGTACATGCCGCCAAATTCACCAAAGTACGGGTTCAGTAATGTATTCATGTCCATTTCCTTAATATGCGCGCAGCGTCTGAAAGACCGAGGCCAGTTTACTGGCATCTTTAATGCCCGGTTCAGACTCTACGCCAGAATTGAAATCGAGCCCCGCGCAGCCGCTTTTCGCCGCATCTACACAGTTATCGGGGCTAAGGCCGCCAGCCAGCAGGACGTTACTTAAGTCCTGACCGTTGAGCAGCGACCAGTCGAAACGTTGTCCGCTGCCGCCCTGGCCGTTATCCAGCACGTATTTGTCGACGTGATTCAGGTTACGGGCAGGGAGGGAATCTTTGACGCTCAGCGCTTTCCAGATTTGCACGTGTGCGGGCAGGGCCGCGCGAAGTTCGTCGATATAGTCCTGGTCTTCGTTACCGTGCAGCTGAACTGCGGCCAGTAACAGACTTTCGACTTTCGCTGCCACTTCGCTAATGGCGGTATCACGGAACACGCCAACGTAGCTCAGCGGTGCACTGTTGATAACGTCACGCGCCTGGGTTTCATCCACAAAACGTGGCGAAGAAGGCACAAAAATCAATCCGCCGAATACCGCACCGGCTTCATACGCGGCCTGTGCATCCTGAGCGCGGGTTAAACCGCAAACTTTGTTTTCACCCAGCAGTACGCGGCGCACGGCGGCATTCAAATCATCGTGTGACATCATCGCCGAGCCAATCAGGAAACCGTTGGCAAAGTGGCTCAGTTCGCGCACCTGACCGTAGGTATTGATGCCGGATTCGCTGATCACCGTCACGCCTGCGCCTAAACGTGGCGCCAGCTGGCGGGTGCGATTGAGATCAATGGAGAGGTCACGCAGGTCACGGTTATTGATGCCGACGACTTTGGCGTTAAGCGCGATGGCGCGTTCCAGCTCTTCTTCGTTACTTACTTCGGTCAACACGCCCATGCTCAGGCTGTGCGCTACCGCAGAAAGCTGGCGGTACTCGTCATCGTCGAGTACGGACAGCATCAGCAGGCAGGCGTCGGCCTGATAATGACGTGCGAGGTAAATCTGGTACGGGTCGACGATGAAGTCTTTGCACAGGATTGGCTGCGGCGCGATGCCGCTGACAATGGGCAGGAAATCGAAGCTGCCCTGGAAATACTTTTCATCAGTCAGGACGGAAATCGCCGACGCATAGTGTTTGTAGACTCCCGCGATACGCGCCGGGTCGAAGTCTTCGCGGATCACCCCTTTAGACGGGGACGCTTTTTTGCACTCCAGAATGAAGGCGGTGCGTGCGCCTTGCAATGCGTCGTAGAAATGACGCGTGCTTGGCTGGATCTCATTCTGAAAACTGGCTAACGGTTGCTGCACTTTACGGGCATCGACCCAGATGCGTTTATCAGCAACGATTTTAGCTAAAACGGTCTGCATTTCTTATCCTCTTGCCGCTAATGCGGTCACGCGATCGTAGGCTGCACCACTGTGCAAGACATCCAGCACCTGTTGCACGTTGGCTTTTAAATCTTCATGGCCGTGAAGGCGCATCAGCATGGCGACGTTGGCAGAGACAGCGGCCTCGTGGGCGGCTTCACCTTTACCTTGTAGCAAGCGTGAAAGAATGTCACGGTTTTCTTCCGGTGTGCCGCCAGCCAGCTGTTCCTGGTGATAAGGTGTCAAGCCAAAGTCATCGGCGGTCAGTTGATAGCTCTGAATCTCTCCCTCTTTAAGCTCGGCCACCACGGTCGGCGCATGCAATGAAACTTCATCCATGCCGCCGCTGTGAACCACCGCCGCACGCTGGTATCCGAGCACGCGCAGGGTTTCGGCAATCGGTAACACCAGCTCTGGGCTATACACGCCAATTAGCGCAATCGGCGGGTGCGCCGGGTTAATCAGCGGACCGAGCACGTTAAACAAGGTACGGGTTTTTAACTGCTGACGAACCGGCATGGCGTGGCGGAAACCGGTGTGGTATTTCGGTGCGAACAGGAAACACACGCCCAGCTCATCCAGGGCTTCTCGCGATTTCTCGGCATTCATCTCCAGATTAATACCAAAGGCGGCCAGTAAATCGGACGAACCGGATTTGCTCGATACGCTGCGGTTACCGTGTTTCGCTACTTTCAGGCCACACGCCGCCGCCACAAAGGCGCTGGCGGTGGAAATATTAATGCTGTTGCTGCCATCACCGCCGGTGCCAACAATATCGGCAAATGGATAATCCGGACGCGGGAACGGCGCCGCGTTTTCCAGCAGAGCGGTAGCGGCCCCGGCGATTTCCTGTGGCTGCTCACCGCGAACTTTCATGCTCACCAGCGCGGCGGCCAGCTGTTCTGGTTTCACTTCTCCACGTACGACGGCAGAAAACAGCTGGTGGCTTTCCGGCTGAGTCAGGGTTTGTGCCTGATACAGTTTTTCCAGAATCGGTTGCAGGGTGTTAGCCGGTTCGAGTTTCTGTAACGCCCATTCCAGGGTCTGTTCCAGCAAGCGTGCGCCGTGGCTGGTCAGGATTGATTCGGGGTGGAACTGGAAACCGACGACGCGGTCGGCGTCGTGACGCACCGCCATCACCATGCCGTTAAAGCTGGCGTTGATGGTCAGCCCGGCAGGAATATTGCTCCCAACCAGTGAGTGGTAACGCGCGACCGGCAGCGGATTGGCAAGCCCGGCGAACATCGCCTGACCGTCGTGCTCAATGCTGGAGGCTTTACCATGCAGGATTTCGCCCGCCTGACCGACATAACCGCCGTAGGCTTCGACAATCGCCTGATGTCCCAGACAGATACCAATAATCGGTAGCTTGCCGCGCATACGGGTCAGCAGTTCAGGCATACAGCCTGCTTCCGACGGCGCGCCCGGGCCTGGCGATAGCATCAGAACGGGATTATCCATGGTCGCCAGACGTTCAATCAGGGTCTGCGCCGGGACGTGGTTACGGTAAATCACCACGTTATGCCCGCTCGCACGCAGCTGGTCTGCCAGGTTGTAAGTAAAGGAGTCGATATTATCGAGCAGCAGAATGTCAGCCATTAGAAAATCTCCTTCGCGTGGTGGGCCTGGGCAATGGCGCGCAGTACCGCGCGAGCTTTATTACGGGTTTCATCGGCCTCGGACTGCGGCACGGAATCAAGCACCACACCAGCGCCCGCCTGGACGGTGGCAATGCCGTTTTCAACAAAAGCGGAGCGGATAACAATGCAGGTATCGAGGTCGCCGTGGGCGGTAAAGTAGCCCACTGCGCCACCGTAGCTGCCGCGACGTTCGCCTTCAGCCGCTGCGATAAGCTGCATGGCGCGGACTTTCGGTGCGCCGCTCAGCGTGCCCATATTCATGCAGGCGCGGTAGGCGTGCAGCACGTCCAGATCCTGACGCAGTTCGCCGACTACGCGGGACACCAGGTGCATGACGAAGGAGTAACGGTCCACTTTGGTGAGGTCCGCTACGTAGCGGCTGCCCGGCGTGCAGATGCGAGCCAGATCGTTACGCGCTAAATCTACCAGCATCAGATGCTCGGAAAGCTCTTTGTGGTCAGTACGCATTTCAAGTTCAATGCGGCTGTCGAGGTCACGATCGAGTGAACCGTCGGCGCGGCGACCACGCGGGCGAGTCCCGGCAATCGGGTAAATTTCAATCTGACGGTTGCTGGCATCGTATTTCAGTGAGCTTTCCGGCGAGGCGCCGAACAGGCTGAAATCGTTGTCCTGCATAAAGAACATATACGGGCTTGGGTTACTTTTCTTCAGCACGTCATATGCCGCCAGCGGCGACGGGCAAGGCAGAGAGAAGCGGCGGGACGGCACGACCTGGAAAATTTCCCCGGCACGGATGGCGCGCTGCATTTTACGCACTACGGCGCCATACTCATCATCGCTCTGGTTTACTTCGGTTTTCATCTGTTCAATGGTGGTCACTGGCAGCGGCAGAGGTGGCTCGTTGAGCTGCTGGCGAAGCTGTGCCACGCGCTGGTTCAGACGCTGTTTCTCAGTTTCCAGGGGAGTGAACAGGCTAGCCTGAATGCGGGTGGTTTTGGTCTGATGGTCAATAACCAGCAACGTTTCCGCTAAGTAGAAGCAGTAATCAGGGCAGGAGGTGTCGCTGTTGAGCTGCGGCAAATCCTCAAAACCGGCGACCAGGTCGTAAGCAAACAGGCCGCCGAAGAACATCGCTTCGCGCTCGTCAACCGGGACGGTAACCAGCGTTTGCAGCAGGCGGAAGGCATCGAACACCGACAGTGAACACAGGCGTGCGTCTTCATCGAGCAGGTTGCTCACTGCCGGGAAGTGCAGGATGCGGCCATTCGGCTGACGCTGATTGTCGATGCCGGAAGGCAGGGCGGCGTCGAGTAAATCCAGCAGCGCCGCGCCGTTGTCAGAAAGTGCCTGAATAGTGACGGTGTCACCTAAAGCGGTGATGCGCAGCGCGCTGTCGACTAACAGCAGGCTTTTTAAATCGTCTTTGCTGTCGATATCCGCCGATTCCAGCAGCAGGGTCGCCGGACGGGCGCCGCACAGTTGATGGAACAGCGCGGTCGGGTTTTCCCGATAAATAGCGTCACTGGTCAGAAGTTCGAGCGCGGGTTTTTGTGTTTGCATTATCGTTCTCACCATCTCGGATATGTTTTTATTCAAAAAAAAGCCCGCTCATTGGCGGGCCTGGTATCTGTGTGTCTTATGCAGACGCGTAGCTACAGCCCGATATCAGGTTGTACGCCACCAGCCATGCAGAGTGAAAGAAAAATGTGTCATCGCAGATACCTCGTTGTGTGAACTTGCGTACTAGTTAACTAGTCCGGAGGGGCAAAGTCAACCCCTGATTTCAGAAATTCATTCAGTAAGGCTATGATGGGCGCCGTCAAACCTAAAACTGATAGTGATAACTGAACACCGGAGTGATTTTGAGCGACCATCCCTACGCCGTGATTTACGACCTGCACAGCCACACCACCGCCTCTGATGGCCGCTTGACGCCTGAGGAACTGGTGCATCGTGCGCTGGAAATGCGCGTGGGTACGTTGGCGATTACCGATCACGATACCGTGGCGGCCATCCCCGCCGCGCGGGCCGAAATCGCCCGCGCCGAATTACCGCTTGAGCTGATTACCGGGGTGGAAATTTCAACCGTCTGGGAAAATCATGATATCCACATCGTCGGTCTGAACATTGATATTGAACACCCGGCGATGACCGCGTTTCTGGCGGAACAAACGGAACGTCGGCAGCAACGCGCTAAACTTATCGCTGAACGGCTGGAAAAAGCGCAGATCCCTGGGGCCTGGGAAGGGGCGCTGGCCCTTGCGGACGGCGGGGCGGTGACGCGTGGTCACTTCGCCCGTTTTCTGGTGGAATCAGGCAGGGCGAGCAACTTTAACGACGTGTTTAAAAAGTATTTGGCCCGCGGTAAAACCGGATACGTTCCGCCGCAGTGGTGTACAATAGATCAAGCTATTGATGTCATTCATCATTCTGGCGGCAAGGCGGTGATCGCCCATCCGGGGCGTTATAATCTTTCTGCTAAGTGGCTGAAAAGACTGCTGGCTCATTTCAGTGAATGTGGCGGCGATGCCATGGAAGTCGCCCAGTGTCAGCAGGCTCCCCACGAACGCGCGCAGCTTGCCACCTATGCGCGTCAGTACGGTTTACTGGCGTCTCAGGGCTCTGATTTTCATCAGCCCTGTCCGTGGATAGAACTCGGACGCAAGCTGTGGCTCCCCGCCGGGGTAGAAGGCGTGTGGCAAAGTTGGGAAAAACAGCCCCAAAAGATTAACGAGAGGGAAGTATGAGTCAGTTTTTTTATGTCCATCCGGACAACCCACAGCAACGTCTGATTAATCAGGCCGTTGAAATTGTGCGCAAGGGCGGCGTTATCGTTTATCCCACGGATTCCGGTTATGCGCTGGGCTGCAAAATTGAAGACAAAGGCGCGATGGAACGAATCTGCCGGATTCGTCATCTGCCAGACGGCCACAACTTCACCCTGGTGTGCCGCGATCTGTCTGAAATTTCAACGTACGCCTACGTTGATAACGTGGCGTTTCGCCTGATTAAGAACAATACGCCGGGCAACTACACTTTCATCCTTAAAGGGACGAAAGAGGTGCCGCGCCGGCTGTTGCAGGAAAAGCGTAAAACCATCGGGATGCGTGTGCCGTCTAACCCGATTGCGCAGATGCTGCTGGAAGCGTTGGGCGAACCCATGCTCTCAACGTCACTGATGCTGCCGGGGAACGATTTTACTGAGTCCGACCCGGAAGAAATCAAAGATCACCTGGAAAAGCAGGTTGATCTGATTATTCATGGCGGTTATCTCGGCCAGCAGCCGACCACGGTTATCGATCTCACGGACGATTCACCGGTGGTTCTGCGTGAAGGCGTGGGCGACGTGAAACCATTCATGTAAGTTATAAAAAGCGGCATTGATTGCCCGTTATCCGTGGACCGCAGGCAAATAGCGATTTTATAAGTACCGACAGCGGCTGGTTGCGCTGTCGGTATCAATTTACGGATGCAGTTTCAGCCCTTTAATGACTTTATCCACCGCCTTTTTGGGCCCACGAATCGCCAGTCCCACCAGATTCAGCCGCGCGGCATCCTCCGCAAGAAACACCTCCCGGTTTGCTTGATCATGACCCGTTGAAAACATCGCTTCAACGTAAGGCGTCAGGGTCAGTTCGCGTTCAATCCCCTTCAGATGCACTTTTTGCAGGGCCTCCAGATTGGCTTCAAAAATCAGCATCGGTTCGCCCGCGAGTTGACCGTACTGGCGGCCCAGCCCGTCAATGTAAGGCTGGCCCAGGATTTCAGGGGCGGAGGCGGTAATGCCCGTGGCCAGAAACGCCACGACGTTCAGACGCTGCCAGACGGCTAAATCATTGCGGACGATCAGCGCATTTTTGGTGTCAAAAATCACAGGTTTTCTCCATTCGTTCTTGTTGTGAATAAACAGAATGGGAGTGTGGCGGAGGTTAAGATAGAACGTTTGTGCACTGGCGCTGGTAAGCGGCAGGCGAAAGGCGGTAAGCGCGCTGGAACCAGCGTCCCATATGGCTTTGGTCGGCAAACCCAACCAGCGACGCGACCTGCGCCAGGTCTTCGCCTTTAGCCAGCAACATCCTCGCCGTGCGTAAACGCAGGCGAACCAGCCATGCATGGGGGCTTAAGCCGAAGGTGTTTTTAAATTGACGGCTGAGCCGGAAGCGGTCGATTCCAGCCCAGGCGGCCAGCTCATCAAGCCGAATGTCACTGCCCATCCGCTCATGAAGATAGTCCCGTACCTGATACATCTGGCGTTGGGCATCATTAAGCGCCGACGCCGGGCGTTGGCGGATATGTGTTGAAAGTATTTCCAGCAGCTGGTCCAGGCTTTGATCGCGCGCCAGACGGCCTTCCTGGTGGTGCAGGGCAAAGAAACTCTGCTGGATGGCCTGCGTCAGCGCGATATCGTCAGTCAGCGTGTTGCGAAAGGCCGAACCCAGGGCGGAAATATCGCCCAGCCCACGGGCGTCCATCATCCCGGAAAACCAGCGCTGCGGAATGTAGAGCATCGCGTACGTAAACCCCCCGGCATCCGGTGCGTGCCCATCATGCACAGCACCCGGTTCAATCAAGATAGCCCTTCCCGGAGTGCTGGTGTGCAGCGCCCGATGACAATGAAAGCGCTGCAACCCTTGCTGCGTCACGCCGAGCAGCACTTCATCGTGGTCATGAGGATCGTAGGCATGGCCCTTAAAGTGCGCGCTGACGCTCTCAATGCCGGTATCTGCATCGTGCTTAAGGGTCAGCCAGCTGTCAGAGTGGGGCTGCTCATGGGTGTCTTGCATTGACCTTCTCCGGGAAAACGAGAGGTAATCATTATTGACATGAATGTGTGCCAGGTAAAGTTCAGCGACGTAAGCCGGGCGTCGGGTATAACGAGATGAATCATTTAGCCTAAAATTCATGTAAGATGTGCGGTCACGCAGCGCCATGCGGGTTGAGAACGGTTCACCCGGGGCGAAAAATGAGTTCTGTTGATGCGTTCAGTTTTATCTAACGTGTTGATTTTGCATATATACCAGACGCCTGGGAAGGCGACACCTAAAGGATGCTCGATGAGCGAGAAATTACAGAAAGTGCTGGCCCGCGCCGGCCACGGCTCCCGCCGTGAAATCGAAACCATGATTCAGGCCGGTCGTGTCAGCGTTGATGGCAAAGTTGCCACGCTGGGCGATCGCGTTGAAGTTATTCCCGGTCTTAAAATTCGTATCGACGGACACCTGATTTCCGTTAAAGAATCCGTGGAACAGATTTGCCGCGTGCTGGCGTACTACAAGCCGGAAGGCGAGCTGTGCACCCGTAGCGACCCGGAAGGGCGTCCGACGGTGTTTGACCGCCTGCCAAAACTGCGTGGCGCGCGCTGGATTGCCGTAGGGCGTCTGGACGTGAACACCTGCGGCCTGATGCTGTTCACCACCGACGGTGAACTGGCAAACCGCCTGATGCACCCGAGCCGCGAAGTTGAGCGTGAATACGCCGTGCGCGTGTTCGGTGAAGTTGACGAGAATAAAGTGCGTCAGCTGTCACGTGGCGTGCAGCTTGAAGACGGCCCGGCAGCATTCAAAACCATCAAATTTACCGGTGGCGAAGGGATCAACCAGTGGTACAACGTGACCCTGACAGAAGGGCGTAACCGCGAAGTGCGTCGCCTGTGGGAAGCAGTCGGCGTGCAGGTTAGCCGCCTGATTCGCGTACGTTACGGTGATATTCCATTGCCAAAAGGCCTGCCGCGCGGTGGTTACACCGAGCTGGATCTGGCCCAGACCAACTACCTGCGTGAGCTGGTAGAGCTGAAGCCGGAAACTGAATCCAAAGTGGCGGTCGAGAAAGATCGTCGCCGCGTGAAGGCCAACCAGATCCGCCGAGCGGTGAAACGTCACACGCAGGTGGGCGGTAAACCCGCGAAGACCGGCGGTAACGGTCGTCGCTCCAGCAGCCGTAACAGCGGCAGCGGTTCATAAGATAAAAGGCCCCAGGGGCCTTTTTTAATAGTCGATACCGAGCTGCGCTTTAATGCCTGCATCGAAGGCATGCTTCACCGGGCGCAGTTCGCTCACCGTATCCGCTATCTCCAGAATATCCCGATGACAGCCTCGGCCCGTGATGATGACCGTCTGGTGATGTGGGCGGCTGCGCAGCGCCGTTAACACCTCTTCCAGCGGCAAATAATCGTAAGCTACCATGTAGGTCAACTCGTCGAGGATCACCATATCCAGGCTGGTATCGGTCATCATACGCTTCGCATGTTCCCATACCGCTAAACAGGCGGCAGTATCGCCTGCTTTATCCTGCGTGTTCCAGGTAAAACCGGTCGCCATCACCTGAAACTCTACGCCATGAGGCTCCAGCAAATTTCGCTCGCCGTTAGGCCATTCGCCCTTGATGAACTGAATCACGCCGACTTTCTTGCCATGACCCACCGCGCGCGTCGCCGTGCCAAACGCTGCCGTGGTTTTGCCTTTGCCATTGCCGGTGAGCACCAGCAGAATACCGCGCTCTTCCTGAGCGTCAGCGACGCGAGCATCAACTTTCTCTTTCAGACGTTGTTGTCGTTCGCGATGGCGGTCGTCACTCATTGTGAAATCCCTGGTTTGCGGCCCGGCTGGGCGTCGAAAGTCATCCCCGTTTTGCGACGGCTGTCGTCACCCATCAGCCATAAATACAACGGCATGATGTCGGCAGGGGTTTTTAGTTTCTGTGGATCTTCCGTTGGAAACGCGCTGGCCCGCATCCCGGTGCGGGTGCCACCAGGGTTTATGCAGTTGACACGCAGCTGGCCCTGATACTCTTCGGCCAGAACCTGCATCATGCCTTCGGTGGCGAACTTGGAGACCGCATACGCGCCCCAGTTGGCCCGGCCTTGTTGCCCGACGCTGGACGAGGTGAAGACCAGCGAACCGGAATCCGATTTGAGTAATAAAGGAAGAAGCGCCTGGGTGAGGAAAAATGTGCCGTTGACATTTACCTGCATCACATCCTGCCAGACATCCGGCTTTTGCTGATCCATCGGTACGACGTCCCCCAACAGACCCGCGTTATGCAGTACGCCGTCCAGGCGCGGAGTGTGAATGCTGATTTTCTGCGCCAACTGCTGACAGGTTTCTGGCGTGCAGGTGAGCAAATCAAGAGTAAACCACTGTGGTGCAATGCCGCCTTCCTGTTGGATCTGCTGGGCTACGGCCCGCAGTTTATCTTCGTTGCGACCCAAGAGAATGACGCTCGCACCGTAGCGGGCGTAGGTCAGAGCGGCTTCACGACCGATACCGTCGCTGGCGCCGGTGACCAAAATGATGCGATTTTGTAGCAATTCGCGTTGCGGTTGATAATGCACGGACTCTCTCCTGTGGCGCTTCGTCGCCCCACGTTACTGTTCTGCTTCTGTTTGTTCGCTTTTCGGCTTTATGCCCTAAACGGGCGGGTATTTCAATCAGCCAGACGGAAAGCCTGTTCAGAATTAACATTTTGCAATCATTTCATTGCCCACGAAAAAAACGGGAAGCATGCTCGCATCGTACAATTCAGGCGGGAGACGCACTGTATGGGCCGTTGTACACTGTGCGCGATAACCAAGTGATTCTTTTCAAGGTGGAAGCGTGGAACTACTTTCTCAATATGGGTTGTTTTTGGCGAAAATCGCCACGATTGTGGTCGCGATTGCGGTAGTTGCTACGCTAATCGTGAATCTTACCCAACGTAAAAGGCAGCGCGGAGAGCTGCGGATCACGAATCTCAGTGAACAATATAAAGAGATGCAGGAAGATATGAGCGTGGCGCTGCTTGACGGCCCACAGCAAAAGCTCTGGCATAAAGCGCAGAAAAAAAAGCACAAGCTTGAAGCCAAAACGGCGAAGGCTAACGCGAAGAAGGGCGTAAAAGAAACCGGCGATAAGCCCAAAGTCTGGGTACTGGATTTCAAAGGCAGCATGGACGCCCATGAGGTCACCGCGCTGCGTGAAGAAGTCACCGCCGTGCTGGCGGTGATCAAACCGCAGGACCAGGTGGTCGTGCGTCTGGAAAGCCCTGGCGGCGTGGTGCATGGCTATGGACTTGCCGCGTCACAGCTCCAGCGTCTTCGCGATAAGCAGATCCCGCTGACCATTGCGGTGGACAAAGTGGCGGCCAGCGGCGGCTATATGATGGCCTGCGTCGGCAACAAAATTGTTTCCGCTCCGTTCGCCATTATCGGCTCCATCGGCGTGGTCGCGCAGATCCCGAACTTTAACCGTTTTCTGAAAAATAAAGATATCGACATCGAATTGCATACTGCGGGTCAATATAAACGCACGCTGACGCTGCTCGGTGAAAATACGGAAGAAGGGCGACAGAAGTTCCGCGAAGATCTCAACGAAACCCATCTGCTTTTTAAAGATTTCGTGCATCAAATGCGCCCGCAGCTGGACATTGACCAGGTGGCGACAGGCGAACACTGGTACGGTCAACAGGCTCAGGAGAAAGGGCTGGTGGATGAAATCGGCACCAGTGACGACCTGCTGCTCGGATTAATGGACGGGCACGACGTGCTGAACGTTCGTTATCTGCAACGCAAGAAACTAATGGACCGTTTTACCGGCAGTGCTGCAGAAAGCGCAGATCATCTGTTGATGCGCTGGTGGCAGCGCGGCCAAAAACCGATGATGTAAATGAAATGCGAGGCCTGAGCCTCGCATTTTTTTAATCGACCAGGTGATATTTTTCTGACAGCTGGTGAGCGAGATATTTGAACATATTGAACACTGCGGTGCTCTTTGGCGTCGGCAGGCCTTGTTCATCAAGATAGTATTCGCCGCTGAACACCAGCACGCCGTTGCGCTGGGTTACACCGGTCGCTTCGATACCTTTCATCGTATCGTCATGTTCACGGATCAGGCGGTTAGCTTCTACCAGCAGGGACTGGCTATCGATAGGTTGGGATGTTTCTTGCATCACTGACTCCTCTAAAACACTGCCAATAGTTTACGCCCGGCGCGCCACGCGGGCAAATTTTCCCTGTTAAACACAAGGACATCGCGAGGCCGCGTCGGCTGGCGGGAATTGCTTTTGCATGCTAATAAAGTTGCGTAACAGATTTTATCAGGTACAGTGTGACGCTTTCGCATTCTGGCAACAGAATTGCTTGACATTCGACCGAAAATTCTTCGTGCTATACCACCTGGCAGGAAAAGGCCAGCAAACTCAATCCTCTGACTCAGGCTTCTGGGGCCGGACCAGAGAAGGGGTTGATATCCATTGACGCCGCCACAAGATTTAGGCACGTCGCCAGTGGAAGGTGAATTCAAGTGCGATATATGCACCCTCCATTTGGAAAGTGCGTATTCCTGGAAGAATCAAATTAGGTAAAGGTGAATATGGGTAAAGCTCTCGTTATCGTTGAGTCCCCGGCAAAAGCCAAAACGATCAATAAGTACCTGGGTAATGACTACGTTGTGAAATCCAGCGTGGGTCATATCCGCGATCTGCCGACCAGTGGCTCAGCAAGCAAAAAGAGCGCCGACTCTACCGCCGCCAAACCGGCCAAAAAGCCGAAAAAGGATGAACGCGGTGCGCTTGTAAACCGCATGGGCGTTGATCCGTGGCACGACTGGGCTGCCCAGTATGAAGTGCTGCCAGGTAAAGAAAAGGTTGTCGCTGAACTCAAACAGTTAGCTGAAAAAGCTGACCATATCTATCTCGCAACTGACCTTGACCGCGAAGGGGAGGCCATTGCATGGCACCTGCGGGAAGTGATCGGTGGTGATGACTCACGCTATAGCCGCGTGGTGTTTAACGAGATAACCAAGAATGCGATTCGTCAGGCGTTTGACACGCCGGGTGAACTGAATATCGACAGGGTTAATGCTCAACAGGCGCGTCGTTTCGTCGACCGCGTTGTGGGTTACATGGTCTCTCCACTGCTGTGGAAAAAGATTGCTCGTGGCCTGTCTGCAGGACGCGTACAGTCTGTTGCCGTACGTCTGGTTGTTGAGCGCGAGCGTGAAATTAAAGCGTTCGTTCCGGAAGAGTACTGGGAAATTGACGCCAACACCGCGACGCCGTCAGGCGATGCGCTGCCGCTGGAAGTCAGCCATCATCACGATAAGCCGTTCCGTCCGGTTACCCGTGATGAAACCATGGCCGCCGTTAGTCAGCTTGAGAAAGCGCGCTACAGCGTACTCGAACGTGAAGATAAGCCGACGAGCAGCAAGCCGGGCGCGCCGTTCATTACCTCCACGCTCCAGCAGGCGGCAAGTACCCGTCTCGGCTACGGTGTGAAGAAAACCATGATGATGGCTCAACGTCTGTATGAAGCGGGTCACATCACTTATATGCGTACCGACTCCACAAACCTGAGTCAGGACGCGGTAAGCATGGTTCGCGACTACATTGGTGAAAACTTCGGTAAGAAATATCTGCCGGAAAACGCGAATCAGTACGCCAGCAAAGAGAATTCACAGGAAGCGCACGAAGCAATTCGTCCTTCTGATGTTGCGGTCGTGGCCGAATCTCTGAAAGATATGGAAGCTGATGCACAGAAACTGTATCAGCTGATCTGGCGCCAGTTTGTGGCGTGTCAGATGACGCCAGCGCAGTACGATTCCACCACGCTGACCGTTGGTGCGGGTGATTTCAAACTGAAAGCCCGCGGTCGTACGCTGCGCTTCGACGGCTGGACGAAAGTCATGCCTGCGCTGCGTAAGGGCGACGAAGACCGTACGCTGCCGCCGGTGAAAAAAGGTGAAGAGTTGACCCTGGTTGAGCTGCTTCCGGCTCAGCACTTTACCAAACCACCGGCGCGATTCAGCGAAGCGTCTTTGGTTAAAGAACTCGAAAAGCGTGGCATCGGGCGTCCGTCAACCTATGCCTCGATCATTTCGACCATTCAGGATCGTGGCTATGTTCGCGTTGAAAACCGTCGTTTCTACGCCGAGAAAATGGGCGAGATCGTCACCGATCGTCTGGAAGACAACTTCCGCGAGCTGATGAACTACGATTTCACCGCGCAGATGGAAAGTAGCCTTGACCAGGTCGCAAACCATCAGGCTGAGTGGAAACAGGTTCTGAACGACTTCTTCGGCGACTTTACCCGTCAGCTCGAAACGGCGGAGAAAGATCCGGAAGAAGGCGGTATGCAGCCGAACCCGATGATCATGACCAGCATCGACTGCCCAACCTGTGGCCGTAAGATGGGGATCCGTACCGCGAGCACCGGCGTGTTCCTGGGCTGTTCCGGCTATGCTTTACCGCCGAAAGAGCGTTGCAAAACCACCATTAACCTGGTGCCAGAAAACGAAGTGCTGAACGTACTGGAAGGCGACGACGCGGAAACGAATGCGCTGCGTGCTAAGCGCCGTTGTGCCAAATGCGGTACGGCGATGGATAGCTACCTTATCGATCCGAAACGTAAGCTGCATGTCTGTGGTAACAACCCGACCTGCGACGGTTACGAAATCGAAGAAGGCGAGTTCCGCATCAAGGGTTATGACGGCCCAATCGTTGAGTGTGAAAAATGTGGTTCTGAAATGCACCTGAAAATGGGACGTTTTGGTAAGTACATGGCCTGTACCAACGACGACTGCAAGAATACCCGTAAGATCCTGCGTAACGGTGAAGTGGCTCCGCCGAAGGAAGATCCAACGCCGCTGCCGGAACTGCAGTGTGAGAAATCAGATGCGTACTTCGTGTTGCGTGATGGCGCTGCGGGCGTGTTCCTGGCAGCAAATACCTTCCCTAAATCGCGTGAAACGCGTGCACCGTTAGTGGAAGAGCTGTACCGCTTCCGTGACCGTCTGCCGGAAAAACTGCGCTATCTGGCAGATGCTCCGCAGGAAGACGGTCAGGGTAACAAAACCATGGTGCGTTTCAGCCGTAAAACGAAGCAGCAGTATGTGTCTTCTGAAAAAGACGGCAAAGCGACCGGTTGGTCTGCCTTCTTTATCGATGGCAAGTGGCAGGAAGTCGCGAAGAAGTAACGTGTTTCTGAATCACTGAAAACGTCGTTCAGGGCCGCTTTGCGGCCCTTTTTATTGGCAAAAATAGCCCCGTTATTATTTTTTCTTCACATCTATACACATCCGGTATAAATGATATAGTGGTTATAGTTAACCACTTTCTTATTATCAAATCGTATTAGGCAACCGCGCCGTACGCATATCGGATACCGGTCATGAAACTACAGCAACTCCGTTATATCGTTGAGGTTGTGAACCATAACCTCAACGTTTCCTCGACCGCTGAAGGGTTGTATACCTCTCAGCCAGGCATCAGTAAGCAGGTCCGTATGCTCGAGGATGAGCTGGGTATCCAGATATTTGCCCGCAGCGGAAAACATCTGACGCAGGTGACACCGGCGGGGCAGGAAATTATCCGTATCGCCCGCGAAGTCCTGTCTAAAGTCGATGCGATAAAGTCGGTCGCCGGGGAACATACCTGGCCGGATAAAGGCTCGCTTTACGTCGCGACCACCCATACTCAGGCGCGTTATGCGCTGCCGGGCGTTATCAAAGGCTTTATTGAGCGTTACCCGCGCGTGTCGTTGCATATGCATCAGGGTTCGCCGACGCAAATCGCCGAAGCGGTCTCCAAAGGCAATGCCGATTTCGCCATCGCTACCGAAGCGCTGCATCTGTATGACGATTTGGTCATGCTGCCGTGCTACCACTGGAACCGTTCTATTGTGGTTACGCCGGATCATCCGCTGGCAGGGAAAGGGTCGGTGACCATCGAAGAACTGGCGCAGTATCCACTGGTAACGTACACCTTTGGTTTCACCGGTCGTTCAGAACTAGACACCGCTTTCAATCGGGCAGGGCTTACGCCGCGTATCGTGTTCACGGCGACCGATGCTGACGTTATTAAAACCTATGTGCGCCTGGGTCTGGGCGTCGGCGTGATTGCGAGTATGGCCGTCGACCCGGTTTCCGATCCTGACCTGATCAAGCTTGAAGCCGGCGACATCTTTAGCCATAGCACCACCAAGATTGGTTTCCGTCGTAGCACTTTCCTGCGCAGCTACATGTATGATTTTATTCAGCGCTTTGCGCCGCATTTGACTCGCGACGTGGTCGATACCGCCGTGGCGTTGCGCTCCAATGAAGATATCGAAGAGATGTTTAAAGATATCAAATTACCTGAGAAATAATTTCTCAGGGTATTAATGATATCCCTGGCAACGGGGATATCGTGAATTAGATCACTTAACGTAAATTAAAATCTCCCTCATTTGCATTTATCCTTTTTCTGGTTTCCATTCCCAGACCCTCTAATCCCATTAATCTGCTGTTAAAACTCGACAAAAGTAGAAACTATTTTGCCGCTACGCAAATTTTTCTCGTCAATTATTTATTTGCCGTCAAAGATTGAAGATCCAATGGGTAACCATTCGTAAAATCGCTGGATTTTTAGCGCTTTTTTAATTAGGATTTATCTCAATGATGATTACTGGTACCGATTGTTCGGTGCAACAATGATAAGTGACGCCGATTGTATGAGGTTAGCAATGCCATCAGGAAGTGAAGAACCGCAGAGGGATGCTGAGCTGAAGCGAAAAGCCTGGCGGGCGGTATTCCTGGGCTCTGCGCTATTTTGGGTGGTTGTTGCACTACTCATCTGGAAATATTGGGGTTAAAAATGGTTGTTTCTGGTCAGAGTCTGCCCGCGAAAGCCACATGTCAGTCAAATGACAAACCGCAAGACCGCAAAAAGGGGCCGGTAACCGTTCCTGACTCCTGGAAACTGACGACCCAGCAGAAGGCTTTTATTGATTCTTTTGCTGATGCCGACGATAAAAAAAGTTAATCATTCAATTGAATGTTTTCGGTGAGTTTGCAGTACGTTGGTTTTTGTACTCGTTAATAAATACACCACAGCAATAAGACCACTGCCTGAACTGGCAGTAAAAATGAATATACTCATCATACTTCACGCTGCACGTGCGTTGGCTACGCCAGCTTGCCCTGATCACTTACTTTCGTAAGCTCCGGGGATTTTCAGGCACCCTGCGTTCCTGCACTTGAATTATTTAGAGTATAACTATGGGTGTTAATATAATGAATACGAAACGTAACCTGAAATACTGGTCATGGATTGGAGCCTTTACACTTTCAGTCCTTTTCTGGTGCCAGCTAGTCTGGATGCTCATCAAATAATCCTCTGATAAACCCGGTGCTTACGCCGGGTTTACTGTTTTTTGCCTGTCACGTTTCCCTGCCATTTATCAATTTGGGTTGTTATCAAAGCGTTACGTTGTGGTTGTGTTATCTTTATAGACAGACCCTGAGGAGCATCAGGGTATCGCAATCCCTGTCATTAAGGAGGAGCTATGTCGTCAACCCTACGAGAAGCCAGTAAGGACACGTTACAGGCCCAAGCCAAAACGTATCACTATTACAGCCTGCCGCTAGCCGCCAACACTCTGGGCGATATTTCTCGCCTGCCAAAATCACTCAAGGTCCTGCTTGAAAACCTGCTGCGCTGGCAGGACGGTGATTCCGTAACCGAAGAAGATATTCATGCGTTGGCGGGGTGGCTGAAAAATGCCCATGCCGATCGTGAAATTGCCTATCGTCCAGCGCGCGTGCTGATGCAGGACTTTACCGGTGTGCCTGCCGTGGTCGATCTTGCGGCGATGCGTGAGGCCGTGAAACGCCTCGGCGGTGACACCGCGAAAGTAAACCCACTTTCACCGGTCGACCTCGTGATTGACCACTCGGTTACTGTCGATCACTTCGGTGATGACGACGCGTTCGGCGAAAACGTGCGTCTGGAAATGGAACGCAACCACGAACGCTACGTATTCCTGCGCTGGGGCCAACAGGCATTCAGCCGCTTCAGTGTCGTACCGCCGGGCACCGGTATTTGCCATCAGGTTAACCTTGAATATCTCGGCAAAGCGGTGTGGAGCGAGCTACAGGACGGAGAGTGGATTGCCTATCCGGACACGCTGGTCGGTACCGATTCCCATACCACGATGATCAACGGCCTCGGTGTTTTAGGCTGGGGCGTCGGCGGGATTGAAGCCGAAGCCGCGATGCTCGGCCAGCCGGTATCCATGCTTATCCCGGATGTTGTCGGATTCAAACTGACCGGCAAATTATCAGAAGGCATTACCGCTACTGACCTTGTATTGACCGTCACCCAGATGCTGCGTAAGCACGGCGTAGTGGGTAAATTTGTTGAATTCTACGGTGACGGACTGGACTCGTTGCCGCTGGCGGACCGCGCCACCATCGCCAATATGGCACCGGAATACGGCGCGACCTGCGGGTTCTTCCCTATTGATGGCGTTACGCTTGAGTACATGCGCCTCAGCGGGCGAAGCGACGATCAAATCGAACTGGTGGAAGCCTACGCCAAAGCGCAGGGCATGTGGCGTAATACCGGGGATGAACCGGTGTTTACCAGCACGCTTGAGCTGAATATGAATGATGTCGAAGCGAGTCTGGCTGGGCCGAAACGTCCGCAGGATCGCGTGGCGCTCGGCGACGTACCGAAAGCCTTTGCACAGAGTTCTGAGCTGGAACTGAACACCGCGCAGAAAGACCGCAATCCGGTCGACTATACGTTGAACGGGCATCAGTATCAGCTGCCGGACGGCGCAGTGGTTATCGCCGCCATTACTTCCTGCACCAACACGTCCAACCCGAGTGTGTTAATGGCCGCCGGGCTGCTGGCGAAAAAAGCCGTCAAAATTGGCCTTCAACGTCAGCCATGGGTGAAAGCGTCACTCGCGCCCGGCTCTAAGGTGGTGTCGGATTACCTGGCTCACGCCAAACTCACGCCGTACCTCGATGAGCTGGGCTTTAATTTGGTGGGTTACGGTTGTACCACCTGTATCGGTAACTCAGGTCCGTTACCGGACCCGATAGAAACGGCCATCAAGAAAGGTGATTTAACCGTGGGGGCGGTGCTCTCCGGTAACCGTAATTTTGAAGGTCGTATTCATCCCCTGGTGAAAACCAACTGGCTGGCGTCGCCGCCGCTGGTGGTGGCGTATGCGCTGGCGGGGAACATGAATATTAACCTGGTGACCGACCCGCTGGGGCATGACCGCAAGGGCGATCCGGTGTATCTGAAGGATATCTGGCCGAGCGGCAAAGAGATTGCCCGCGCAGTGGAAGAAGTATCGACCGAGATGTTCCGCAAAGAGTACGCTGAAGTGTTCGAAGGCACGCCGGAATGGAAAGCGATTCAGGTTGATAAATCAGACACCTATGGCTGGCAGCAGGATTCAACCTACATCCGCCTGTCACCGTTCTTTGATGAAATGGGGATAGAACCGGACCCGGTGCAGGATATTCACGGTGCACGCATTCTGGCGATGCTCGGTGACTCCGTGACTACCGACCACATTTCCCCGGCAGGGAGTATTAAACCGGACAGTCCGGCAGGGCGTTATCTGCAAAATCATGGCGTCGAACGTCGCGATTTTAACTCCTACGGCTCCCGTCGCGGTAACCATGAAGTAATGATGCGCGGCACCTTCGCCAACATCCGTATTCGTAACGAAATGGTGCCCGGTATTGAAGGCGGCATGACCCGTCATCTGCCAGGAACGGAAGTTGTTTCGATTTACGATGCCGCGATGCGCTATCAGGAGCAGGGCACACCACTGGCGGTCATTGCCGGGAAAGAGTATGGCTCGGGTTCAAGTCGCGACTGGGCAGCAAAAGGTCCGCGTCTGCTGGGCATTCGGGTGGTTATCTCGGAATCGTTCGAGCGTATTCACCGCTCTAACCTGATCGGGATGGGGATTTTGCCGCTTGAGTTCCCGGCGGGCGTTACTCGTCAAACGCTGGGGCTGACCGGCGAAGAGCAGATTGACATCGTTGACCTGCAAAAGCTGAAACCGGGTGCCATTGTGCCGGTGACGCTGACCCGCGCGGAGGGTAAAAAAGAGGTGATTGATTGCCGCTGTCGTATCGACACGGCGACGGAGCTGACCTATTACCAGAACGACGGGATCCTGCATTACGTGATCCGTAATATGCTGCGTTAACGCAAAAATGCCCGACGTCGCAAGCTTGCCAGGATCTACGGATCCCGCTGTAGGCCCGGCAAGCGAAGCGCCACCGGGCATTAATGCTCAGAACATCACCGGTAACCCCAGCCCGCGTTTAACGGCAAGCAGCGTTTTTTGCGTATGCTCATGGGCTTTCTCACTGCCTTGCTTCAATATTCCCAGCAGCGTTTCTTTGTCGGCACTCAGCTGCTGACGGCGTTCGCGAATCGGGGCCAGCAGTGTCTGCAGGCAGTCTTCCAGCTCATTTTTGCACTGTCTGTCACCGAGTCCCCCTTGTTGATAGTGCGCTTTCATCTCCGCCACTTTTTCGCAATCGTGATGGAACGCATCGAGGTAAGTGAACACAACGTTGCCTTCAATTTTACCCGGATCGCTAATGCGCAGATGCGAGGGATCGGTATACATCGCGCTAACGGCGCGCTGGATCTCCTGTTCGCTGGCGGAAAGCGTCAGCGTATTGCCGAGGGATTTCGACATTTTGGCTGAACCGTCAATGCCCGGCAGGCGTCCGGTGGCGCTCAGTAAGGCCTGACAGTGACGCAGAACCGGGGCGCTCATCAGGCTGTTCATCTTGTGCACAATTTCATTGGTCTGCTCAATCATCGGTAACTGATCGTCACCGACAGGCACAAGGTCAGCGCCGAACGCGGTGATATCGGCAGCCTGGCTGATGGGATAGACCAAAAATCCCGTGGGCAGCGAGCGGGCAAAACCTTTCTGCTGAATTTCATGCTTGACCGTTGGATTACGCTCCACGCGCGAAACGGTGACGATGTTCATATACAGCATCGTCAGTTCTGCGAGCGCGGGAAGGGCGGATTGCAGGCAAATAGTGGTCCGGAGCGGATCGATGCCCACCGCCAGGTAATCGGCCATCACCTCGAGGATATTACTGGCGATTTTGTCGGGTCGGGAGCCGTTATCGGTCAAACCCTGCAAATCGGCAATCAGAACAAATTGCGGATGCAATTGCTGTAGCGCAACGCGCTGGCGCAGTGAACCCACGTAGTGGCCGAGATGTAATGGGCCAGTTGGACGGTCGCCGGTTAAAATACAATGAGATGTCGCGGTTGGATGTGTCATCAGAAGCTCCTGTTTTGACCACCGGAGACGGTTCTGTTGACAGAGTGGACGCCTTCCGGCGGCCTGAACTAAAAAAAGATAAAGGGGTATCAGGCGGCCTAAATTAAGGCTGCCACCAACGAGAAGTGAGGGAGATACGAGAGCTATTCATGTTTCGACCTTACACCCGTTCAGGCCCAGGCACAATCAACAGATTCATGCTGGAGAGGCGGTGCCCGCAGGCACCGCAGCAGATTAATCGCCAAGCAAATGGCCCATCTTGGCGGCTTTGGTATCGAGATAATGCGCGTTCTTCGGGTTTCGTCCGACAATCAGCGGCACGCGTTCAACGATGTTGATCCCGGCTTCGGTCAGGATTTCGACCTTTTTCGGGTTGTTGGTCAGCAGACGTACCTCATCCACTCCCAGCAGCTTGAACATATCCGCACACAGGGTGAAATCACGTTCGTCGGCGGCAAAGCCCAACTGGTGATTCGCTTCCACGGTGTCATAGCCCTGGTCCTGTAACGCATAGGCGCGAATCTTATTCAGCAACCCAATATTACGACCTTCCTGACGATGATAAAGCAGAATACCGCGACCTTCTTCAGCGATGTGTGCCAGCGCCGCTTCCAGCTGGAAACCGCAGTCGCAGCGCAGGCTGAACAGGGCGTCGCCAGTCAGACATTCGGAATGTACGCGCGACAGCACCGGTGTTTTCCCAGAAATATCGCCGAACACCAGGGCGACGTGATCTTGCCCGGTTGCCAGTTCTTCAAAGCCCACCATCAGGAAATCGCCCCAGGGGGTTGGCAGTTTGGCTTCTGCCACACGTTTAAGCTGCATGTGATTCTCCAGATTATATCGGCATGCATGTGCCTTCTGTTTGCGCCTATTTTGCCACAATGCCGGGGCTTCACCTAATAGCTGACGGTTGTCTGCTGCTTAAGCGCACAATTCAGCCTCTTTCACCGTTATGGCTTTTTTCAGTTATGATTGTGATGTTTAAGGAAAAAGGAGACATGATGCTTTCTATCGCCAGACGAACCGCGGCAGGAGCCGCCGTGCTACTCGTAATGCCGGTTGCGGTATGGATTTCCGGTTGGACGTGGCAACCCGGACATAATGCCTGGTGGTTGAAGATGCTCTACTGGGTAACAGAAACCGTGACGCAGCCGTGGGGTATCATCACGCATGTGATTCTTTGCGCCTGGTTTTTGTGGTGCCTGCGTTTTCGCCTGCGCGCCGCCATAACACTCTTTGCCATCCTGGCAGCGGCAATTCTAATTGGGCAGGGAGCTAAATCCTGGGTGAAGGACCGCGTCCAGGAACCAAGACCGTTTGTAATCTGGCTGGAAAAAACGCAGCAGGTGCCGGTGGAGGAGTTCTACACTTTAAAGCGTAAGGACCGGGCACACTTAGTGAAACAACAGCTGGCCGACAAGAATGATTTACCAGCCTTTTTACGGCATCACTGGCAGAAAGAGACTGGATTTGCCTTCCCGTCAGGTCACACGATGTTTGCTGCCAGTTGGGCGCTGCTGGGCGTGGGGCTGTTGTGGCCGCGTCGTCGCACAATAACCATCGCGGTTCTGCTGGTGTGGGCAACAGCGGTAATGGGCAGCCGGTTGCTGCTGGGGATGCACTGGCCGCGCGATTTAGTGGTCGCCACCCTGATGTCCTGGCTGCTGGTGACGCTCGCCACCTGGCTTGCGCAAAAACTCTGTGGCCCGTTGACGCCGCCGGGGGAAGAAGCAAGGGAAATCCGAAACCGCGAGTCAGAAGAGTGACACAGGTTGATTTCGGTCGTTTCCGCCCACAAATCCATAGCTGGCAGCACGCTTGACAGTTTCGCCGTTGCGGCGAAGATGGTACTTTATAAGGCTGGAAGCGAAAGATCGAACATGATTTATTCACATAAACCACATAACGGGAAGTAATGTGAAATATTTACTCATTTTCTTATTGGTGTTGGCGATTTTCGTTGTCTCCGTCACCCTTGGCGCGCAAAACGATCAGCAGGTCACTTTTAACTATCTGCTGGCGCAAGGGGAGTTTCGGATCTCCACTCTGTTAGCGGTGCTTTTTGCCGCTGGATTTGCCATCGGCTGGCTGATTTGCGGCATGTTCTGGCTGCGTACTCGCGTCTCACTGCTGCGCGCTGAGCGCAAAATTAAACGCCTTGAGCAACAAATTACCCCGGTCACTCCCGCTTCGTCTGCGCCGGTCGTTCCGGCTGTGAAGGAATAACTTTCTATGCTGGAGTTGTTGTTTCTGCTTTTGCCCGTCGCCGCCGCGTATGGCTGGTACATGGGCCGCAGAAGTGCACAACAGTCCAAACAGGACGATGCTAGCCGCCTCTCCCGTGACTACGTCGCGGGCGTTAACTTCCTGCTCAGCAATCAGCAGGACAAAGCGGTGGACCTGTTCCTCGACATGCTTAAAGAGGATACCGGCACCGTCGAGGCGCACCTGACGCTCGGCAACCTGTTCCGCTCGCGTGGTGAAGTCGACCGCGCTATTCGCATTCACCAGACCTTAATGGAAAGCGCCTCGCTGACCTATGACCAGCGCCTGCTGGCGGTGCAACAGCTGGGCCGTGACTACATGGCTGCGGGTCTGTATGACCGCGCAGAAGACATGTTCAGCCAACTGGTGGATGAAACTGAATTCCGTATTAGCGCGCTTCAGCAGCTGCTGCAAATTTACCAGGCGACCAGCGACTGGCAAAAAGCCATCGATGTTGCGGAGCGTCTGGTCAAACTCGGAAAAGAAAAACACCGTCCTGAAATCGCCCATTTCTGGTGCGAACTGGCTCTGCAGCAAATGGGCAACAGCGACATGGATAAAGCCATGACGTTGCTGAAAAAGGGCGCCGCCGCCGATCGCAACAGCGCACGCGTGTCCATCATGATGGGCCGGGTGTTTATGGCCAATGGTGATTACAGCAAAGCGGTGGAATCACTGCAGCGCGTTATCGATCAGGACCGTGAACTGGTCAGCGAAACCCTGGAAATGCTGCAAACCTGCTACCAGCAACTCGGCAAAGACGAAGAGTGGGAACACTTCCTGCGTCGCGCAGTGGAAGAGAATACCGGTGCAACCGCCGAGCTGATGCTGGCGCAAATCATGGAACAGCGTGAAGGCGCAGATACCGCACAAACCTACGTCACCCGGCAGCTTCAGCGCCACCCGACCATGCGTGTGTTCCATAAATTAATGGATTACCACCTTAATGAAGCGGAAGAAGGGCGCGCGAAAGACAGCCTGATGGTGCTGCGGGACATGGTTGGCGAACAGGTGCGCAGCAAACCGCGCTATCGCTGCCAGAAATGCGGCTTCACCGCCTACACGCTTTACTGGCACTGTCCTTCCTGCCGGGCCTGGTCCTCGGTCAAACCTATCCGCGGCCTCGACGGCCAGTAGTTTTTAAAAACGGATTCATTAGTTACAACATACTTGTCCATTTTCGACACCCTCATTGTGGCATCGAGCCCGCCATCGCCTGGCAGGTGAAAACGGGGAAATGCAGCCTGTCAATTTCATGCTGTCGCAGGTAGAATGCACGCCGTTTACCGTTTTTACGCCGGTTGCGGCCCACAACAAGAAGGTCTGGTCATGACGTCTGAATCCCGTATTGTTACTTCCTCTCCCGTAGTTGTTGCCCTTGATTATGATAATCGCGACAAAGCGCTGGCTTTCGTCGATCGTATCGACCCGCGCGACTGCCGTCTGAAAGTAGGCAAAGAGATGTTCACGCTGTTTGGGCCACAGCTTGTGCGAGACCTGCAACAGCGTGGGTTTGATATTTTCCTCGACCTGAAATTCCACGACATTCCCAACACCACTGCGCATGCGGTTGCCGCTGCCGCTGATTTAGGTGTCTGGATGGTGAATGTCCACGCCACTGGTGGCGCACGTATGATGACCGCCGCGCGTGAAGCGCTGTTGCCGTTCGGCAAAGATGCGCCGCTGCTGATTGCCGTCACCGTTCTGACCAGCATGGAAGCCAGCGATTTACAGGATTTGGGCATTTCGCTTTCTCCGGCGGATCACGCGGCGAAGCTGGCGGCGTTAACCCAACGCTGCGGCCTGGATGGCGTCGTATGCTCAGCTCAGGAAGCCGTACGCTTCAAGCAGGAACTGGGCCAGGCATTTAAACTGATTACTCCGGGCATTCGTCCTGCGGGCAGCGATGCGGGCGATCAGCGTCGGATCATGACCCCAGAACAGGCGCAGGTGGCAGGCGTTGATTATATGGTGATTGGACGCCCGGTGACTCAGTCAGCTGACCCGGCGCAAACGCTGCGTCAGATTAACGCATCGCTTACAAAGGGGGCCTGATGAACGATTCCAACAGCCGTCTGGTGTATTCCACCGACAGCGGTCGAATTGACGAGCCGAAAGCGGCTGCCGAACGCCCAAAAGGCGACGGCATTGTGCGCATTCAGCGCCAGACCAGCGGGCGTAAAGGCAAAGGTGTGTGTTTGATTACCGGCATTGATGCCGATGATGCAGAACTTGCGAAAATTGCCGCCGAACTGAAAAAGAAATGTGGCTGCGGTGGGGCGTTGAAAGACGGCGTGATTGAGATTCAGGGCGATAAACGCGACCTGATTAAATCACTGCTGGAAGCCAAAGGCATGAAGGTCAAACTGGCTGGCGGTTAACGTCGCCTGTTTTCCAGTATTGTCGTCAGAAATAACAAGGCCACGCAATTGCGTGGCCTTTTTTACAGGTAAAATTAATGTGCGTAAGTCAGACCTGAATATCGTTTTCTTTATTATTTCCCGAAAGGGAATTATTTACCGACCTGATGACCAATAATACCACCGACTGCTGCACCGCCCAGAGTACCCAGTGTGCTACCGTCGGTCAGCACTGCACCACCGAGGGCACCTGCACCCGCACCGATAGCGGTGTTACGGTCACGTTTGGACCAGTTTGAACATGCGCTCAGGGACATGATCAGGGTTGCAGCCAGCACGGCCGCGGTCATTTTTTTGCTCATTGAAGTCATAAAGTTCTCTCCTGAATAATATCTCCACGAAAGTGCCTACATTCAGTTTAGTCCCGGATGGGAAACCGTGCGGCACTCATGGAATTGTGTTGCGCAGGTGTTACTAAAATCACGCAAGTGATAGTCACTTCCTGTTATATCGCTAACATTAATTTTACGTCGTCGGGCGAGAACAGGGAGGTAAAAAATCTTAATTGGTGCGTCAGAAGAATCCTAGATATGACAGGGTGTTGAAGAATGAAACAGAATGGAAATATCGGGTCGTGGAATAGTTAAGCAGAATATTATGCGGAAAGAAGCAACCCCCGCGGACGGGGGCTTTTTCATGGACGTTTAACGATATCTACCGTTAAACCAGAGTGTTCGAGCAGATGCTGATGTTCGGCAGAAAGGCCATCATCGGTGATGACGCGATTAAACTTCTGCGTTGGACCAAGCGGATAAGGATGAACTGCGCCAAACTTCGAGCTGTCGCTCAGCACAATGGTTTCACACTCTTTATCCAGCACTGCGCTCACCACATCCGCACGCATCATATCGCGACCGGTGAAGCCGGTATCACGTTGCCAACCGTCCACCCCGATAAAGGCTTTGCTGAAATGCACCTGCTGAATGTACTGGCGGGTTAGAGGCCCAACCATACTTTCGCTTTTTTTCTGATAAATGCCCCCGAGTAAAATCACTTCGCCCGGGGTTTCTTTCAGGAGATGCGCAATATAGCTGCTGACGGTGATGATGGTTATCCCCGGTTGCTCAGCGAGCGCGCGGGCGAGCAGGGCGTTGCTGCTGCCGTTCTCGATAAACACCGTTTCGCCTGGGCTGACCAGACGAGCAGCCCAGGCGGCAAGTTCCCGCTTGAGCGAGAAATTGTTCATCATTCGTGTTTCGACGTCTTCGCTGTCGAGCGGTACGGCGAAGCCATGAGTGCGGCGCAGATAACTTTGTTTTTCCAGCAGATTCAGATCCTGACGGATAGTCACCTCTGAAACCCCGGTCATCAGGGCGAGATCGGCAACGCTCATGCGGCCTTTGTCGATCACCATTTGCAAAATAGATTGTTGTCGGGCGTTCATATCAAGGTCACTACTGTTTTAAATTTCCCAAGGGGATTTAGGCTGAGCTGATTTCTGTTCCAGCTCGCCGGACGCCTGAGCCAAAAGCTCTGCTTTCAGGATTTCGAGATTGTTAATTGCAGAGTGATAATCACCCGCCACCAGAATATCCAGTACGGTATCAACACGTTGAGCTAACTGGCGCGCATCGAGGTTTGACATAGGCAATCCTGAGAGAAAAGTAAGAAAAATCAATGATGCAAAAAAAGGGGACAAAAGAGAAGCGGAAAATGTCACGGGCTAAAAACACATAACGAAAAATTATAAATTACGACACCTGGATTTCCGCGATAAATGGGCTGGATTAGTCTGATAATGCGCGCAACGCGCTTTATTATATGAGGATCAGATTATGACCGTGATTAATCAGCCTACCTGTAAACTGTTTACCGATACTGAACGATTCACCCAGCTCTCCGCATACTATGAGGAGGAGCGCCGCACCGTCTGGATGATGCTTCGTGCCCAGCCGCGTCCGTGCTTTAACCATGCCCTGATAGAAGAGATCATGAATCTGTCGTGGCTGGTCAAACAGCAAGGTTTTGTTGTCGATTTTTGGGTCACCGGCTCGCTGGTATCGGGTATCTACAATACCGGCGGCGATTTGGGCTTTTTCGTGGAGTGTATTCGCAACGGGCGACGTGAAGCGTTGCGTGCCTATGCCCGAGCCTGTGTGGACTGTATTCATGCAGCGTCACGCGCATTTGATACCGGTGCCATCAGCATCGCAATGGTCGAAGGCAGCGCGCTGGGTGGCGGTTTTGAGGCGGCACTGGCGCACCACTTCATTCTCGCGCAGCGTGATGCCCGAATGGGGTTCCCGGAGATTGCGTTTAATCTCTTCCCCGGCATGGGCGGATACTCGCTGGTTAGCCGCCGGTCGGGCATGAAACTCGCCGAACAGCTTATCTATCGTGGGGAAGCACATACCGCAGAGTGGCATGAGCAGCGCGGTCTGGTAGACGTGCTGTTTGAGCCAGGCAACAGCTACGTGTCGACGCGCACGTTCATCGACACGCTGTTGCCGAAGCTCAACGGTGTTCGCGCCATGCTGCGGGCGCGCCAGCGAGTATTGGTCTTGCCGCGCAGCGAACTAATGGACATCACCGAGGACTGGGTGGACGCTGCATTCTGTCTTGAGGACAAAGACATTGCCTACATGGAGCGCCTGGTCATGTTGCAGAACCGGCATACACAGGTCTCGCTGCGCAAAGCCAGCTAACGCAGCTTGCGGGTCTGACGTCGCTTTAGCCAGCGCTCGAACACGGCTGCGGGCATTGGCTTAGCAAATAAAAAACCTTGCCGTTCGTTGACGCCATTCTTGGTTAGAAAGGCGTCTTCTTTCGCGCTTTCCACGCCTTCCGCGATCACCTGTAAATTCAGCGCCTGGGCCACTGCCACGATAGCGCGTACCAGCGATTGCGCCACGGGCTGCTTATGCACATCGCGCACAAACACCTGATCCAGTTTGATGGCGTCAATCGGGAAACGTGCCAGCTGTGAAAGTGACGAATATCCGGTTCCGAAGTCATCCAGATGCACCTGCGCGCCGAGCGCACTGAACTGCTGGATAACCGACTGTGCCAGCTCTTCGTTTTCAATCAGGCAGCTTTCCGTCAATTCAACGTCGATAGGACAATATTCAAAATGCAGGTCACGTAACGCTTGTTTTAAATCACTGAAAATGGTCTGGTCGGCAAGCTGACGCGCCGACACGTTCACCGCCACGCGCAGGTTGATGCCTTTGTCACGCCACAGCGCCACCTGGCGCACCACGTCGAGCATCACCCAGCGCCCGAGCGGCACAATCAGCCCGGACTCTTCGGCGTAGGAGATAAATTCTGTTGGCGCAATCAGCCCGCGTTCCGGTGATTCCCAACGGACTAAGGCTTCCAGGCTGCGAACTTCACCGCGCCAGGTGATTTTCGGCTGGTAGTGAATCACCAGCTGGTTATTATCCAGCGCTTTACGCAGGTTGGTGTCGAGCCACAGATATTCAAACACCCGCTGATTCATTTCCGGGGAGAAGACGCAGAATTTACCGCGACCGCCTTCTTTGGCGGTGTACATGGCGGTGTCGGCATTGCGGATCAGGCTTTCTTTGTCGTTCCCGTGCTGTGGCGCGAGGGAAATGCCGAGCGAACAGCCGGAATAGACCTCAATCAATCCAATGCGGAAAGGGTCACGCAGACGATTGAGAATACGCGACGCCATCGCCTCCAGGCTGCCCTGAGAGGTTTGGGTCGCCAGTACGATAAACTCATCGCCGCCGAGGCGTGCCAGGGTCTGGCCTTCCTCCAGGCAGCTTAAAATTGATAACGCCACCGACTGCAGGAGCTGATCGCCAAACATATGCCCGTAGGCATCGTTCACCTTTTTGAAGTTATCGAGGTCGAGATACACAATGCCGACCTGGTTATCTTCGCGCGTGTTAATCGCGTCGGTGATCATGTCATTGATGGCGTTACGGTTAGGCAGACCGGTAATGGTATCGGTATTGGCGAGAACCCGCAGGCGCTCCTGGGCGCGGCGCTCTTCGGTAATATCGGTGCCAGAGCAGATCAAATAGATTTCGTTTTTACCGCTACCGCTGTGCACGAATTTATTGCGGAATAAAAAAAGGCGCTGACCTTTGCGGGTTTTAACCCAGCGCTCGACTTCATACGAGCTGCCGTTTTTAAAGAACCCGCTAATATTACGGCGTGAGGCGGCGGCTTCAGCCGGGCTCATAAACAGCTTAAAAACGTTCTGCCCAATCACCTCTTGTTCTTTCATCCCGGTATATTCTTCACTCAAACGATTAAAGCGCTGAATATTGCCGTGGCGATCGAGAATAACGATTACGGAGTTGGCTTCGGAAACGACCTGCTCGGCGAAGGAGAGTCCTTGCACAAGGTCACGAGCAACGGAGTCGGTATCATCCCAGGCGGATGCGCTACCAGCCCATTGAGATTTATTGATTTTACGGCCGACAAGATGCACCGGTACCGGGTTGCCATAAAGATTCAGGCTTAGCGTCATACTGGAGGTGATTACCGTCATCTCACGAATACTGTCTGCCTGATCCGTACTTAGCGCCACCACCTGACTCGTGTCGGTTTCCTCGCTGGCCGACAGGTGCAGCGCGTTGCTGTCACTGGACAATCGCCAGTAGGGACTGCTGGTCCCCAGATACCGAAAGAGCAGGTTTTTCTCCAGTTCCTCTGCCATGTCTTCTCCCAAACCCACTTAAGCGCATCATGGAATCATTGATTAAAAATCGGCACAGCCAGTTCACCCAAAAGACTTAGGCCAGAACATATTGTATTGACTTGTCTTTGTATACTAGCCCTCAGGAAGTAAAAAGGCACCGACGAGGCAGGTTATTGTTTTCAGCTACGATGTCTTACTTGATTGTGATCGCTTTTGGGAGAATGTGGAGGAATTGTGGAGAAAAAATGTGGAAGGAATCGCATTGCAGAAGAAGAAAAGGGCGGCTAACCAATGATTAGTCGCCCTTAAGTATTACGCCTGGAATGGACGCGCGATAACGCTGCGGGTTTCCATTCGAACTTCGGCGATCGTGACGTCGATAACATCGGTCACTTTATAAACGGTTTCGCCTTTAATTTGCACGGTGCCATTTTCCTGGCTGCAGACCATCTCATCACGCACGGCGTGCAGGAACGGTGCCGGAATAAACGCGACGGCGCCGTTATCCACCAGACGAACGCGCATTCCGCCGCGGCTGATATCAATGATTTCAGCGGCGAAACGGGTATCGGTGCCCGCTTTGTCACTCAGGAAACGCGCATACAGCCAATCGGCTACATCACGCTCGGCCATACGGTTCAGGCGGCGACGTTCTGCCATCTGAAGCGTAGCGTCTTCCTGCGGACGAGACGCGGTTTCACCTTTGATAATCGCTTTCAGCAGACGATGGTTGACCATGTCACCGTATTTACGAATCGGTGAAGTCCAGGTGGCGTAAGCCTCAAGACCCAGACCGAAGTGCGGGCCCGGCTCGGTGCTGATTTCAGCGAAGGACTGGAAGCGACGAATGCGGCTGTCGAGGAAGCCAGTCGGCATCGCATCGAGTTCGCGGCGCAGCTTACAGAAACCGTCCAGCGTCAGCACTTCCTGCGGGTCAACGTGCACATCATGGGTCTTCATCAGCTCAGAAAGCTGTTCCGTTTTCGCCGGGTCAAAACCGGTGTGAACGTTGTAGATACCGAAACCGAGCTTATCGCGCAGCACGCGAGCGGCGCAGATGTTGGCGGCAATCATAGACTCTTCAACGATACGGTTGGCAATACGGCGTGGTTCAGCGACGATATCCAGCACTTCACCTTTTTCACCGAGTACGAAGCGGTAGTCAGGGCGGTCTTTAAACACCAGCGCGTGGTTGTGACGCCACTCGCCGCGCAGGGCGCAAATGCGCTCCAGCAGTTTGATTTGCCCGGCGATCGCGTCATTCTGCGGCTGCCAGCTACCGTTGCCTTCCAGCCAGTCAGAAACATCGTCATAGGCCAGTTTGGCTTTGGACTCGATGGTGGCAGTGAAGAATTCGATATCGTCTTCGATGGTGCCATCGGCGGAGATTATCATTCGGCAGGCGAGAACCGGACGCACTTCATTGGCACGCAGGGAGCACAGGTCATCAGACAGCTCACGCGGCAGCATCGGGATATTGAAGCCCGGAAGGTAGTTGGTGAATGCGCGAATTTTCGCGGCGTTATCCAGCTTACTCCCTTCTGCAATCCACGCGGTCGGATCGGCGATGGCGACGATCAAATGCAGTTTTCCGTCAGCGACTTCTTCTGCATATAACGCATCATCCATATCCTGGGTGCTGGCGCTATCGATAGTCACGAAGTCCAGGGCGGTCAGATCGCGACGCTCCAGACCTTCGTCCAGCATCTCGGTTGCGGTGCCTTCCGGGGCTACTTTTTCAAGATTATGGCGTGCCAGCGTCACCCACCATGGAACGAAATGGTCGTCGCCGTAGGTGATGAAATGGGTGAGATCGGCGTAGAAACTGCGGTCGCCTTTCAAAGGATGACGGCGCATTTCTGCCACGGCCCAGTCACCCTCTTTAAAATCGTGTTCCAGGCCGCGCACAGGGCGGCACTGGATGGCATCTCTCAGCAGCGGATGATCGGGTACGATCGACAGACGATCGTCCTTCTTCTGCACGCGGCCAACAAAACGGGTCAGGAACGGCTCGACCAGTTCTTCTGGTTCGGCGCTTTCTTTTCCTTTGTCGCCACTATGGATGGTGGCAATGATGCGGTCACCATGCATCACTTTTTTCATCTGTGGCGGAGAGATGAAATAGCTTTTCTGGGCATCGACTTCGAGAAAACCAAAGCCTTTTTCGGTGCCTTTCACCACCCCTTCAGCGCGAGGGGTCTGGGAATGAAGCTGCTGTTTTAGCTGCGCAAGCAGCGGGTTATCCTGAAGCATAATTATGTATTTTCGTGGCCAAAAGAGCGGCTGACAGTTTTACGCGAATATGCCTGTCGCAGCAAGCGAACTTTAAGCCTTTTACGCATCCTGAGATACCTCTCCAAGGCCGATTTTCAGGCGGTTCAGCCAGCCGCATAACCCGCTCCAGGCCAACAGGGAGAAGGCGTGCTCAGCAGAAAACCCCTGCCCGGTGAGGGGGGTAAACTGCGCGGCGCTGAATCGGTCAGGCGCACGAGTGAGCAACTGCGTCGCCTGAATGATGGCGTGATAAAGCGGCTTCTCCTGGCCCCAAATCAGCAGAGCTCGATCGCCCTCTAAGGCGGCTTCTTTCAGCGTATCCTGAACTGCGTTTTGCTGAAAACAGCTGACGCTGCCGTTAATACGTGCACTAACAAGAGCCGCTAACGGTGCGGCGTCATCATCGACCGGGAGTGTGCGCAGTAATTCGCTCAATCGTACGAGCAGGGATTCATCCCACACCAGCAGCGGTGCCAGCGTTTCTAATGCCGTTTGCGACGCGCAATGGGCGAGGGCGTCCATCTGTTCGACGCTGGCATAGCGGATTTCCACGCTGTCGAGACCCGGCTGCCACCGTCCTGTTTCGAATGCAAAAAGGGCGGCGGGCGCGTCATCCTGCATCGGCATACCGGGGAGCCAGCGCACTGGCAAACCTTTTAATGCCTGACCGGCGGCAATCACGCGCGCCTGATAGCCAATGAAACCCACGATTTGCGTAATCAGCACGATATCCGGCGTGGTCAGCCCGACGGCATCCAGCTGCTGACGAGCGCGTTCGCAGATAACGGAAGGCGAGCCGGCCAGCTGACGGGCGTACTGGGTAATTTGCGCCAGACGGTGATTACTCTCGCGGGACGAATCTGGCCCCGGCAGCGGCGCCAGTCGCGCGGCGTAGTGATTGCACAAACGCTGCACGCCAAAGACCTGGGCGACGGTTAGCGCGGTGCTCAGGCGTTCGTAAGCGCTAAAAGTATTCAGGCGTGTGGGCGTAACGGCGTCAGGAAAAAGGTGTTCAGAAATATGCAGCGACACGTCCAGCCAGGGCTGACATGGCGAAGTAACCGAATCCGGCAGGGCTAAATCCAGTAAAAAACGGTTTGCGACGTGGGCGGCTTCCGGGACCAGAGGCAGCACATCGGCGGCCTGGTTTCTCGCTTGCGTTTCATGATACCAATGGCTTTTGCCGTGAGAGCGGCTTTGCTCCATGGGAGTTCCTTCAGGACGTCGTATCGTTGTGAGATAGCTATCCTGACGTAAGGCGGGGGCAGGTAAAAATATTGAAGCGTGATAACAAATAACAGACTGGAATAACGGCGGGATTTCCGCCCTGCGTCAACAGGGCGGAAGAAGAACTTATTTCAGTTCCAGTTCGTTCATTGCGGCGATGCTGAAACCGCCGTCAACGTGAACGACTTCACCGGAGATACCGGCAGACAGGTTGGAGCACAGGAATGCTGCGCTGTTACCCACGTCTTCGATGGTCACGGTGCGACGGATTGGGGTAACCGCTTCGCAGTGAGCCAGCATCTTACGGAAATCTTTGATACCGGACGCGGCCAGGGTACGGATTGGGCCAGCGGAGATACCGTTAACACGCACACCTTCTGGACCCATCGCGTTCGCCATGTAGCGCACGTTCGCTTCCAGGGACGCTTTAGCCAGACCCATTACGTTGTAGTTAGGGATAGCACGTTCCGCGCCCAGGTAGGACAGCGTCAGCAGAGCAGAGCCTGGGTTCAGCATTTCACGGCAGGCTTTAGCCATCGCGACGAAGCTGTAAGAGCTGATGTCGTGTGCGATTTTGAAGCCTTCACGGGTTACGGCGTTAACGTAGTCACCGTCCAACTGGTCGCCCGGCGCGAAGCCGATGGAGTGTACGAAGCCGTCAAATTTCGGCCACACTTTTCCCAGTTCGGTGAACAGAGCGTCGATGCTTTCGTCCTGCGCAACGTCGCATTCCAGAACAATGCTGGAACCCAGGTTTGCGGCAAACTCTTCCACACGGCCTTTCAGCTTCTCGTTCTGATAGGTGAACGCCAGTTCAGCACCTTCGCGATGCATAGCCTGTGCGATACCGTAGGCGATGGACAGTTTGCTGGCAACGCCAGTTACCAGAATGCGCTTACCGGAAAGAAAACCCATAGCTTTTAATCCTTATGTCATTTTTGTAGCGGCTGCATCAATTATAGGCAGGCCGTCGTTAAACGTCGCGATTCTAGCATAGAGTGGAAGGAGAGTTAATCCGACCACTTAAGATAGTCCTCAGCGGTCTTTACGCCACGCATCCGCCTTCAGCGCTTCACCGAAATGCCCGGCAATCAGACGCTTGGTGAGGTCATGCAGCGGGGAGGCGAGCACGTCGGCGGTGCTGCCGCGTTCGACAACTTCGCCCTGATGCATCACCAGCACCTGATCGCTGATGTGTTTCATCATGCCGAGATGCTGGGTGACGTAGATATACGAAATCCCCTGTTTCTCCTGCAATTCGAGCATCAGGTTAATGAGCTGAGAACGCATCGACATATCCAGTGACGCCAGCGCTTCATCACACACAATCACCTTCGGGCGCAGGATAAGCGCGCGAGCCAGGCCCAGACGCTGTTTCTGGCCCGGGGCAAGCATGTGCGGATAATAGCTGACGTGATCGGGCAGCAAACCCACCAGACGCAGGGTGTCGATGATCTGTTTGCGTCGCGCTTCCGCGTCTAAATCAGTATTCAGCCGCAGCGGGAAATCGAGGATTTGCGAAATACGCTGACGCGGATTGAGGGACGTCGACGGGTCCTGGAAAATCATACGAATGCGCTGGCTACGGAACGAATAATCGCCGTATTCCAGCGGGTGATCGTCAATCAGCAGTTCACCTGTGGTCGGTTCCACCATGCCCGCCAGCATTTTCGCCAGCGTCGATTTACCGGAACCGTTCTCGCCGATCACCGCCAGGGTCTGCCTTTCACGCAGGGTAAAGCTCAGCGGTTTCACCGCTTCGACCGTCTGACGGTGGAACAACCCGGTACGGTAGCGAAAGGTCTTACTCAGATTGCGGACTTCCAGCAGGGTCTCGACCATTTCACTCTTTCTCCATGTTCAGCGGGAAGTGACAGGCGAAAAGATGGTTCTTCGCGCCGGTCAGCCGCGGTCTTTCAATGCATTTACGCTGAGCGTAAGGGCAGCGTGGCCCCAGACGACAGCCAATCGGCAGCGATTCCAGCAGCGGAATGGCGCCGGGCATCGTATTCAGACGACTTTTATGCGGCATTGAGCGGCCAAAGTCCGGCATCGCACGGATCAGCGCCTGAGTGTACGGGTGATGCGGAATGCTCACCAGATCTTCACTCGGCGCAGTTTCAACCGTTTGCCCGCAGTACATCACGTTAATTTTGTCCGCCCACTGGCTCAGCATTTGCAGGTCGTGGCTGATGAGCAAAATGGTGGTGTTGTTGTTCTGGTTGAGTCGGCTGAGCAGGCGGAAAATCTGTGCCTGAGTGGTCGGCTCCATGGCGTTGGTCGGCTCATCGGCAATCAGTAAACGCGGCTGATTAGCCAGCGCGATGGCAATCATCACCTTCTGACATTCGCCGTCCGTCAGTTCATACGGGAAGCTGCGCATCGCATCTTTATGATCTTTAATACCAACGCGGTGCAGCAGTTCAATCGCACGACGTTTACGCCAGCCGACGCGTTGCCACCAGCGGCCTTTGTAGGTCCAACCGGGGATGTTTTGCATCAGTTGCCGGCCAATACGCTCGGACGGGTCAAGACAGGACTGCGGCTCCTGGAAAATCATCGACACGTTATGGCCGACGAGCTTACGACGTTCACGGTTGGACAGGCGGAGCAGGTCGATATCATCAAAGCGCATACGGTCGGCAGTAACGCGCCAGTTATCTTTGGTCACGCCGCAAATCGCTTTGGCGATAAGGCTTTTGCCCGAGCCTGATTCACCCACCAGGCCGCGAATTTCGCCTTCCGCGAGGGTCATGCTGACGCGGTCTACCGCTTTCACCCAGCCTTCGCTGGTGCGAAATTCGATGGTCAAATTGCGAATATCAAGTAATGGCATTATTGCACCCCCGCGTTGATGGCGCGGCGAATACCGTCGCCCAGCAGGTTCACCAGCAGTACGCTAACCATAATCGCCGCCCCTGGCAGCATCACGGTCCACGGCGCGACATAAATCAATTCCAGCGCATCGCCCAGCATCGCGCCCCATTCCGGGGAAGGAAGCTGCGCGCCCAAATCGAGAAAGCCCAGCGCGGCGATATCAAGGATTGCCATCGACAGCGCGCGGGTGATTTCCGTCACCAGGCCCGCGGCGATGTTAGGCAGCACCGCATACCACAGAATGTTACGCGTGGTGGCGCCGTCCAGACGGGCGGCAACCACGTAATCTTTTTCCAGTTCGTCATGCACCATGCTGTAAACCGAGCGCACCATGCGCGGCAGCAGCGCCAGCCAGACGGCGAACATCGCGTGCAGCAAATGCGGCCCTGAGAACGCGACGACAATAATCGCCAGCAGCAGGGACGGTATAGAGAGCAGGGTATCGAGAATATGGTTCAGCACCGCCGAGCGCAGGCCGCGGGTGGAACCGGCAAACGCGCCGAGCACCAGCCCGAAAATCGTGGCGCCAAGGGTGACGACAAAGGCGCCGCCAACGGTCGGAGCCGCGCCGCTGAGCAGACGGCTCAGCACATCGCGCCCGAGATCGTCGGTGCCGAGGAAGAACGACACTTCACCGTAGCGGGACCACGACGGCGGCAGCAGCTGATAGCCTAAAAACTGCTGATCGATACCGTAAGGCGCAAACCAGGTGCCGAAAACACACAACAGCGCCAGACCCGCGCAGCCGTACAGGCCAATCATCGCGGTCGTATCGCCGTAGAATTTACGCCAGACGGTGCGCATCACACCGGGTGGGCGTTTTTCCAGATAGACGCTATCGTAAGGCATACCATTCCTTATGTTTCAACGGGTTAGCCATGGCGCCCAAAATATCAGAAATCACGTTCACAATAATGACCAGCGCACCAATCACCATTACACCTGCGGAAATCGCCGCATAGTCCTGCTGGCGGATGGCGTTAATCATCCAACGGCCAAGGCCCGGCCAGCTGAATACCATTTCGGTGATCATCGCCAGCGTCAGCATGGTGGAAAACTGCAGGCCGAGACGCGGAATCACCGGCGGCAGGGCGTTGTGCAGCACGTGGCGACGTAAAATCGTAAAGCGAGAAACGCCGCGCGTTGCCGCCGCCTTCACATAGTTGGTGTCGTAGACGTCAATGGTGCTCAGGCGCATCAGACGCACCACTTCGGTAGTCGGCGCAACGGCCAGCGTCAGCACCGGCAGCACCATGTGGCGCAGGGCGCTCATGATCATTTCATCGCGCCAGGGAGAATCCGACAGCCATGCATCGATCAGCGCAAAACCGGTGACATTTTTCACTTCATATAAAAGGTCGAAACGCCCGGAAACCGGCAGCCAGCCCAGCGTTAATGAGAAGAACAGCGTCAGCAGCAGCGCCAGCCAGAACACGGGAATAGAGAAGCCGAGCAGGGCGAAGGCGCTGATGGTGTTGTCCTGCCATTTGTTGCGCATGATGCCCGCCAGCATCCCGACCGGAATGCCGACCAGCAGTGCAAAACCGAAGGCCAGAATGCACAGTTCCATGGTCGCCGGGAACACGTCTTTCAACTGCTCAGAAATCAGTTGCCCGTTGATGCTGGACACACCGAAGTCCCAGTGCAACAGACCTTCGAACCAGAACAGCCAGGCGTTCCAGAGCGACGCACCCTGTAACGGCGCATGAGGTGTGAAATAGCTCAGGCTGAAGCCGACGAAGGTCAGGAGAAACAGCGTCACCATCAGTAAAAGCAGGCGGCGAAGGGTAAAAATGATCATGGTTTTTTCACCTCTTTCTGTTTTTCACGCGACACGCCCGCAAAGGAAGCGTTGCCAAACGGGCTCAGCACCAGGCCTTTGATGTCGTAGCGGTAGGCCTGCAACCGCAGCGATGACGCGAGCGGTAGTACCGGCAATTCTTTGGCCAGAATCTGCTGTGCTTCGTCGTACGCGTCAATGCGCGAAGCCAGCTGTTGTGAGGCCAGCGCCTTTTGCAGCACGGTGTCAAATTCGCGGTTACACCAGTGCGCAAAATTAGTCTGGGAGCCAATCGCCGCGCAGCTTAGCAGCGGGCGGAAGAAGCTGTCCGGGTCATTACTGTCCGTCGCCCAGCCGGTGAGGGTCAGGTCGTGGTTCATGTCCATCAGGCGCGCTTCCTGGAAGCGACCTTCCACCGGAACGATGATCACTTTCACGCCCACCTGAGCCATATCGGCCTGAATCAGTTCGGCGGTTTTCAGCGGGCTTGGGTTCCACGCCTGAGAGGTGGTCGGCACCCACAGGCGCAGCGTCAGATTTTCCAGACCCAGCGCTTTCAACTGCTCGCGCGATTTCGCCGGATTGTATTCGGTAATTTTAGCTTCATTATCGTAGGCCCACGATGCGCGCGGCAGAATTGACGCGGCGGTTTCGGCGGTGCCGTAATAAATCGACTGCATCAGACGCTGGTTATTAATGGCCAGCGCCAGCGCGTGTCGCACCGCCGGATTGTTCATTGGCGGCTTATCGGTATTAAACGCCAGGTAGGCGATGTTCATGCCAGGGCGCAGCGTCAGACGTAAACGCGGATCGTCGCGCAGAATAGTGAGCTGGCTGGCAGCAGGCCAGGCGAGTACGTCGCACTCCCCGGTCAGCAGTTTGGACAGACGCCCTGTGCCGCCGGAGCCTAAATCCACCACCACCTGCGGCATCAATGGTTCACCGCGCCAGAATCCCGGATGGCGCTGCAGGCGAATGTACTGCCCGGCGCGATATTCATCAAGCTGATAAGGGCCGGTGCCAACTGGCTGGCGGTCCATCAATTCCTGCTTGCCGATTTTAGTGAGATTCGCCGCGTATTCGGCGGACATCACCGAGGCGTAGTGCGTGGCTAAATGCCACAGGAATGAGGCGTCCGGGCGTTTCAGGCGAAACTCAACGGTGTGGCCGTCGAGTTTGCGCACGCTTTCGACGCTATCAGCAAACTGCAGGCTGTCGAAATAGGGGAAATTTGGCCCGTTGACGTTATGCCACGGATGATTGCGGTTAAAAATGCGTTCGAAGGTAAAGACGACGTCATCGGCATTCAGAGCACGCGTGGGCTGGAACCATGACGTTTTCTGGAACTGTACACCATTGCGCAAATGGAAGCGGTAGGTTGCGCCGTTATCCAGCACTTCCCAGCTCTCGGCGAGCTCCGGCACCAGACGGTAGGTATACGGGTCAACGTCTAACAGGCGGTCATAAATTTGTGCCGCGAGGGTGTCGACAATCAGGCCGCTACCCGCTTTCTGCGGGTTAAAGGTATTCACCTGGCCGCTAACGCAGTAGACGAAACCGCTGTCGCGAATGTCGCCATGCGGTGCCAATGCGGGCGGCGTGGCAGCCATCGCGCTGCCGCACAGTAACCCCATCACTGCCAGTAAAGTTGATAATTTCAGGCGCATAATTTCTTCATAATTCAGACCGATCTGCAAAGTGTATCGCACTTACCGCAGCCAGGTACAAAACTCTGCGACTAACCGCTGCAAAAGTCATCAGGTTAGTGGGGTTAAGACGTAATGGCCTGGGGAGAGGCGATGCTTACGGATAAGCGGTCGCTGCGCCTCGTATCGCTTATTCAGTGAGCAACCCTATACTGAATAGGTAGCATTTTGCTGCTAACCGACTGGAGTAACTGATGAGAAATTATTCGATGAATGCCAGTAAAGACGCGCCGAAAAAACCGGATAATACGCCAAAAGACAACGAGAAAAGCCCGCAGAAAAGCAAAAAATAGCTGTTCTCGTTGACACTAAACTCACCGCTCGACGGAGGAAATATGACGGGACGTCCAGTATTGGTTGACCCCGTACCCGTAGATGAACCGATCCCTGGGGACACCGTTCCCGATATCCCGGATCCGATAGACCCATCAGACTCTGGCATCCCGGATGATGTGGACCCGCCGCTCAGGTAGCTTTGCGACGCATTAACCGCCCATATGATACGGGCGGTTTTTTGTGGCTATCAGGTGGTCTTTATTGAGAGCAATAAACTCTGGCTTCGCGAGGCGTGTAAATACCCAGACTCACGACGCGCAGGAAGACGTCCATTCCCGATTCCTGAACTTCGGTCCGGACAACCTTATCCGCACCGCCGCAGACTAATCCCGCGTCAATCAGTTGTGATTGGCCAATCCCTTGAACGAAAAACGCTTGTTTAGTGACGTGAGCAGGGTCCGCTGCGATATCATCATTGATCTTAAAGGTTTGTTGGGCACAGCCTGACAGTGCCATCGTGGTGAGAGCTGCAATCATTAACTTTTTCATAGTAACCATTGTTTATAGTGTGATTTTGAAATTATATGGGTTTGCATACTCTCCCTTTTGCGCGTCCCACCACAATGATTTCTCAGAAAATACCGCGTAGTATTTAAGCACCGTTGAACTATGTAACTGATGACGCGAGTGTTTGTTGACGCTAATGCAAACACGTTAGAAGAACGTTACAAGGATCCTGACAGCAAAGCCTCAAACAATCGGCATCAGTTCATAAAGTATCAGGGCGTTGCTCTCCAGCGACTCGGTTATCTGCCAGCTGTCATGCAGATGCTCATCGCAGACGGCAAGCGTCGGGCGGGCTTTGTGTCGGGCCCAGCGCCACACTTCTTCGTCAGGGCCGCTGGCGACGGTGAACGCGTCCAGCAGCGGGTAGAGCGCGCCGTTATGCTGGTCGTAAAGATGCGATTTGATGCGCCATTTTCCGCTGAGCCCTTGTAACTGAATACGGTACTGCTGGCGAAAGCGTTGAATAAAGGCTTCCTCGCTCGAGAGCCATGGGTTGAAAACCACCGTATTACGTAGCAGCAACTGGTAACGTCCTTCGTGGCGCAACAGCAGCAGATTTTTGTCGTTAACCAGCACTTCGCCACGCAGCCTTTGCCAAAGCCACAGCACCCAATAAATCGGGCGCGGCAGGCCGTGATTGTACTGCAACGCCAGGCTTGAAGTGTCGAGAGTGTCGCTGGCGCGCGCTTCGCCCTGCAAACCTGAATTGAGCCAGAACCCCGCCAGCCAGACCTGTTCCGACAGCCCCAACAAATTGTGCATCAACAGCGCGCCGCGGAAAAACCAGCCGTTGGTGGCACGGGTATTGCCGGTCAGCGTGTTCCAGGAGAGCAGCCACAGCGGCAGGGTACGCTGCTGCTGGCGAAGCGCAGTTTGAATTTGCCGAATCTTTTGTACCGGGTAATTTTCCGTCGATGCCAGGCGGGCAGGGTCCAGCTGTGCCAAATCCAGCAGTTCATTGGCATCTGCCGGGCAGGCCAGAAAATCGGCCTGCTTTAATATTGATGAGGTATAAAGCGCCTCGTCGTGCTCGGGCAAACTGTTCACCGCAAAGCGGTGCCACAGGCCAAATTTGGCATGCGGCAGGAATTCACTGAGCGTCGAACGTTGGGTCTGCCAGACGTTTTGCCGTGCATCCTCGCTGGCCTGCGACGACCAGTGCCAGACGAACTGCCAGCCCGCGGTCACGTCCGCAGGAAAATGGTTGATCGACTGTTGCAGGAAATGACGCAGCAAGTCGGCCCGCGTTGTCAGCCCGGTATGCAGCAGCACGGTCCATTTTTTCTCGGCCAGCCAGATGAAAATCTGATGCAGGTTGTACCAGCATGCGTAACCTGCCATCAGCGGGTCGTCCCAGCCGGTGGCAAACAGGCGGCTGCTAAGGAACGGTTCGCTGATGTCGATCCCGTAAATCGGGATCTGCGCGTCGAGCGCTTCCAGTTCCCGGCGTACGTCTTCGCGCAGCAAATCGTCGAGTTCACGCAGGGTAATCATCACCCGCGTATGGCGAAGCGGGGCGACGCGCGAGTCAAAATCACCTAAATCAACGACGCGTTCCTGCTGCTGGTGCAGCGTCAACGGTGACGGCTCCCAGCCCCGCGTCTCCGGCTCATTCAGCAGGCTGAACAATCGGTCGACCGCTACCGGGAACAGGCTGTTGCTGGCGGTCATCCGTGGGCGAGCGCCAGCTGCCGTATTCTGTCGCAGGCGGCGGAATTCACGCGGCGTCATATTGTGATGACGACGGAACAGGTCACTCATCATGCGGGTGCTGGCGAAGCCTTGTTCAAGTGCAATCTGGTGCAGCGGGCGGTTGGTCAAGCGCAGCGCATCCGCCGCCTTTTCCAGTCGCAGAGCAGTGATGTACTGCATAAAACTGACCCCGACTTCCTTGCGGAACAGCCGGGAAAGCCAGGCTTCGGACACAAACTCCGCCGTGGCAATTTCCGCCAGGGTAATGCGCCGGGTATAGCTGGCGTCTATACGTTCCACGACTTGCGTAATTCGCTTGCTCCAGCCCGGATTGTCTACCCGCTGGCTAATGCGCGCTGGTTGTTGAAAGCGGGTGGTCAGTAATAACAAAATTTCGCCAAGCCAACGGTTGGCCTCCAGCCGGTAGCGGCTCTGGTGATTAATCAGGGTAACGACTAAGAGCTGGCGTAATAAATGTCGCAATTCATCGCACTGCGGCCAGCTGCCGCTGGTTTCATCGGGAATGTGGTAGTCATGGGTAAAAATGTCGCTGTACAGCCGCGTAAGCCAATGGCCGGAAAGCGTGACCTGTAACGTGGCGTTAGGGGCGTCGCTCGAAAGCTGCCAGCGCTGATTACGGTTGATTATGGTCAGGCTATCGGCCTCGAGCAGTTGCCGCCGCTCCTGGGTTTGCAGCTCCGCGCTGCCTTCCAGCATCCACAGCAGCGTCAGGCCATTGCTTTCTTCCTGGCTGAGCTGCCGCACGTCCAGAACTGTAACTGCAAACTCGCTGCCGCTTTGATCCATGACTTACCTCACATCAAGACAAAAGAGAACCTGTTGTTTTTTGTCATAACTGAATTGTATGAAAAACAGTCATTAGGAATGCGTTACTTCACAACAAAAAAACGCACTTTGCCGGGATTGTGGCGGCATAAACTCGACATTATCACTGTGAAGCAATAAAGGGATAACAAAAATGACACATCCAATTGTTGAAGCGCTGCAGGACACCGAAGAGCAGTTCATCGAACTGCGCCGTCACTTCCATCAGCATCCGGAAATTGGCTTCGAAGAACATCAAACCAGCGATCAGGTTGCACGCCTGCTGACCAAATGGGGGTACGAAGTACATCGTGGCCTGGCAGGTACCGGCGTGGTCGGCACCCTGAAAGTGGGCAACGGCAGCAAACGGCTTGGTATTCGCGCCGACATGGATGCGCTGCCGATGCAGGAAAGCAGTGGCAAAGAGTGGGCGAGTAAAACCGACGGTAAATTCCACGGCTGCGGCCACGATGGTCACACTACAACGCTGCTGTACGCGGCGGAATATCTGGCGCGCACGCGCAATTTCAGTGGCACGCTGCACGTGATTTTCCAGCCTGCGGAAGAATTACTGTACGGCGGGCGCGTAATGGTTGAGGACGGCTTATTCGATAAGTTTCCCTGCGACCATATTTTCGGCCTGCACAATATGCCAGCGCAAAAGCTTGGCAAAATTGGCCTGCACGATGGCGCAATGATGGCCTCATCCGACACGCTGCACATCGAAGTGACGGGTAAGGGCGGCCATGGGGCGGTGCCAGAACACACCGTAGATGCCACTCTCGTGGCGTGCCATATCACGGTGGCGTTACAGTCGATTGTGTCGCGCAATATCACGCCGTTTGAGCCAGCGGTTGTTACCGTCGGCAGCATCCAGGCCGGACATGCGCCGAACATCATCAACGAAAAAGTGCTGATGAAACTCACGGTGCGTACCCTCAGCGAAAAAGTGCGTCAGACCGTGCTGCAGCGCATTCATGACATCGCCATCGCCCAGGCGGAAAGCTTTAACGCCACGGCCACTTTGACACACGTCAACGGCAGCCCGGTGCTGAAAAACGATCCGGCCGCAAACGACATGGTGCGCAGCGTAGCGGGCGATCTGTTTGGTAAGGATGAAGTGGTCACCATCGGTTCGTTTATGGGCAGTGAAGATTTTGCCTTCATGCTCGAAAAGAACCCGAACGGCTGCTATTTCACCATCGGCGCGGGCGACGAGCCGGATCGCTGCATGGTGCATAACCCGGGATATGACTTCAACGATAAGATCCTCATCACCGGCGCGGCATTGTGGAGCGGGCTGACCGAACACTATCTGCGTTGATGACCGAACACTATCTGCGTTGATGACCGAACACGAAGGAGGGCCGCACGATGAGTACCGTTCCCCTGACAGAAACCCGTCCGTTTGCCGGTAATGACCGGCTGCTGATGGGCATTGTTCTGAGCGTTTTGACCTTCTGGCTGTTTGCCCAGTCGGTCATAAACGTGGTTCCGGCGATGAAAAGCAGTCTCGATATTTCACTGGAAACGTTGACCCTGGCGGTCAGCCTAAGCGCCTTATTCAGCGGCTGCTTTGTGGTGGCCAGCGGCGGGCTTGCGGATAAATTTGGCCGCGTACGCCTGACGCTTATCGGCCTGGTGCTCAGCATCATCGGCAGCGCGCTGCTGGTGATGTCGCACGGCCCGGTGCTGTTTCTGGCGGGCAGGGTGATTCAGGGATTATCGGCGGCGTGCATCATGCCTGCGACCCTGGCGCTGATCAAAACCTGGTATGAAGGCAAGGCCCGTCAGCGGGCGATCAGCTTTTGGGTGATTGGTTCCTGGGGCGGCAGTGGGTTGTGTTCGTTCGTGGGGGGCGCAATCGCTACCGGCCTGGGTTGGCGCTGGATTTTTGTGTTCTCGATGGTGGCAGCGCTGGTGTCCTTTTTGTTGATTCGCGGGACGCCGGAAAGCCGCAGTGAAAGTGCACAAAACCGTAAGCTGGATCTCGGTGGACTGTTCAGCTTCGTTACCGCGCTGGTGATGCTGAACCTGTTTATCAGCAAAGGTCACAGTTGGGGATGGAGCAGCGGTCTGTCGCTCTCCATGCTGAGCGGGGCGGTGCTGGCGACGCTGTGGTTCGTTCGTTCGGGTTTGCGCAAAGGCGATGAGGCGCTGATTGATTTTGCCCTGTTTAAAAATCGTGCCTACAGCGGGGCGGTGCTATCGAACTTCATGCTTAACGGCTGCATCGGCACGCTGATGATCACCAGCATCTGGCTCCAGCAAGGGCATCACATGTCGGCGTTCCAGACTGGCATGATGACGATGGGTTATCTGGTCACGGTGCTGGTGATGATCCGCGTCGGTGAAAAGCTGCTCCAGCGCTACGGGGCGCGCCTGCCAATGATGTTCGGCCCGGTGATTGCCTGCGTCGGCGTGGCGCTGATTTCGTGCACCTTCCTCGAAAAATCGGTTTACATCGGCATCGTGTTCTTTAGCAACGTTCTGTTGGGATTAGGCCTCGGCTGCTACGCCACGCCGTCAACTGACACCGCCGTCGTGAACGCGCCGGAGGAGAAAGTGGGCGTAGCCTCCGGCATCTACAAAATGGGCAGTTCGTTGGGCGGGGCGATGGGCATTGCGGTGACGGCATCGATTTACGCCATGCTGCTGCCGTTAGGCATGGCTCACGCCGCGCAGTATTCACTGCTGTTCAACAGCGCACTGTGCCTGGGTTCGATGCTGGCGAGCGCCGTTCTGCTGAGTAAGCCTGTGCGAGCGTAGCGCCGCCGGGCAAGGGATGGCTGGGACAGGCTCTTAGAGCTGATGCTTTTTCAAGAGTGCTCGCAATTGGTGATACGTTAATCCCAACAGTTCGGCTGCTTTTTTTTGATTGAATCGGGCTTGTTGTAGCGCTTGCTGCAACAGGCCTTTTTCTTGCTGCTGCTGAAACTCCCGTAAATCCAGCGGCAGAGAAAGGGGGTGGGTTTCAGCCACGTCTTCCACCGTGACCGGGCGCTGGAACGGGTCGAGGATGATGTTATCCAGCGGCTCTTCGAAACTGGCGTGGCGATAAACCGACCGTTCCACCACGTTCTTAAGTTCACGAATATTTCCCGGCCAGCGATAGCTGAGCAGGGTTTCGCGCGCGTGGTCGGTAAAGCCTGGAAACAGAGGCTGGTTTAGCTCGCGACACATCTGAATCGCAAAGTGTTCCGCCATCAGCATGATGTCCGTTTGCCGTTCGCGCAGCGGTGGAAGCTGCACCACGTCAAACGCCAGACGGTCAAGGAGGTCAGCGCGGAAGGTTCCGTCGCTGACCATCTGTGGCAAATCGGCATTGGTGGCGCACACCAGACGCACGTTGACCTGCAGCGGTTGGCTGCCGCCCACGCGCTCCAGTTCGCCGTACTCAATCACCCGCAGTAATTTCTCCTGCACCAGCATCGGGGCGGTTGCCAGTTCGTCGAGGAACAGCGTGCCGCCGTCGGCGCGTTCAAATCGCCCCGGGTGGCGCTTCTGCGCGCCGGTAAAGGCGCCCGCTTCATGGCCGAAAAGTTCGGAGTCGAGCAGGTTTTCATTCAGCGCCGCGCAGTTCAGCGAGATAAACGGGCCCTGCCATCGCGAGGAGAGAAAGTGCAGACGGTTGGCGATAAGCTCTTTCCCGGTACCGCGTTCGCCGATAACCAGCACTGGCTTATCCAGCGGCGCCAGCCGTGAAACCTGTTCCAGTACCTCGAGAAAGCTATTCGCTTCGCCGAGCAGGTTGTCCTTGTATTCTGCCATGATGAAATTCGCCACTAGTTGGTGTAATTCGCCATCTCACTGTAGCCGTGCGAGAGATACAATTCAACCAGTGCGTGTAAAATCAATAACATAAAAAGTTGGCACGGCATTTGTATTATCTCATCAGCAGGGCCATGCCCGATAACAGAACTGAACGTATGAGGATTTGAATTATGGGTATTTTTTCTCGTTTTGCCGACATCGTGAACGCCAACATCAATTCACTGCTGGAGAAGGCTGAAGATCCGCAAAAACTGGTCCGCCTGATGATTCAGGAAATGGAAGATACGCTGGTGGAAGTGCGTTCCACTTCGGCCCGCGCGCTGGCAGAAAAGAAACAGCTGACTCGCCGCGTAGAACAGGCCAACGCGCAGCAAACCGAATGGCAGGAAAAAGCTGAACTGGCGCTGCGTAAAGAGAAAGAAGATTTGGCGCGTGCGGCGCTGATCGAAAAACAGAAACTGACCGACATTATCGGCACCCTGGAAGGTGAAATCACGCTGGTCGATGAAACGCTGACCCGCATGAAAAAAGAGATCGGTGAGCTGGAAAATAAACTCAGCGAAACCCGGGCTCGTCAGCAGGCGCTGACCTTACGTCACCAGGCGGCGAGTTCTTCCCGCGATGTGCGTCGTCAGTTGGATAGCGGCAAAATCGACGAAGCGATGGCGCGTTTTGAGTCCTTCGAACGCCGTATCGACCATATGGAAGCCGAAGCGGAAAGCCACGGTTTCGGCAAACAGAAAACGCTGGATCAGCAGTTTGCAGAACTGAAGGCCGATGACCACATCAGCGCGCAAATCGCTGAGCTACGCGCCAAAATGAAACAGGATAACGAATAATCATTTTCAGGCGGTGCTGAACGTACCGCCGCTCATCATCTGTAAGGAGACCCCATGAGCGCGCTTTTTCTGGCCATACCGTTGACGTTGTTTGTGTTGTTTGTCCTGCCGGTCTGGCTGTGGCTGCATTACAGCAATCGCTCCGGCGCTGATTTGTCGCAGAGTGAGCAGCAGCGTTTAGCGCAGCTGACGGATGAGGCGAAACGGATGCGGGAACGCATTCAGGCGCTGGAACACATTCTCGACGCGGAACATCCGAACTGGAGAGAACAATAATGGCGGGACTAGATTTCAGTAAGAAGCTGTGGCGAATTCCACAGCAGGGCATGGTGAAGGGCGTGTGTGCCGGGATTGCACACTGGCTCGACGTTCCGGTGAAACTGGTGCGTCTGATTACCGTGCTGGCCATGATTTTTGGCTTATTTTTCTTCGTGGTGGTGGCATACATCATAATGACGTTTGCCCTCGACCCGATCCCTGACAACGAAATGTACGGCGAAAAAATGCCGTCCAGCGGCGAACTGCTGAACGCGGTGGATGCCGAGCTGGCGGCGGGTGAAAAGCGTTTGCGTGAAATGGAGCGCTACGTCACCTCCGACACTTTTTCGCTGCGTAGCCGTTTTCGCCAGCTGTAACTGAGAGGTATTTGATGAATTCAACATGGCAACGTACCGGGCAGAAAGTGAAACCCGGTCTGAAAATTGCGGGTAAGCTGGTTTTGCTGACCGCATTGCGTTACGGCCCGGCGGGCGTTGCCGGTTGGGCTATCAAATCCGTCGCTCGCCGCCCGATTAAAATGCTGCTGGCGGTGGCGCTTGAACCGGTGCTGGCACGTTTTGCCAACCGCATCTCACGTAACCTGAAATAGCAAACCGTGGCGCAATCGGGGAGGTACCTGCGTTTAAGTCTTTTTTACCTTTGATCTTTCCGCATCGCCCCCATGTAATATCCTTCACTACATGTTTACTCTTCAGGACGCAATTGGATGGCGATGAAGCGACTCAAAACCGAATTTAATGCACTGCTCAATCGCGGCGTGGATCGACATCTGCGCCTGGCGGTGACCGGGCTTAGCCGTAGCGGCAAAACCGCATTTATCACCGCGATGGTGAATCAACTGCTGAATCTGCATGCAGGCGCGCGTTTGCCGCTGCTAAGCGCGGTACGTGAGGAACGGTTGCTTGGCGTGAAACGCGTGCCGCAGCGCGACTACGGTATTCCGCGTTTTACCTACGACGAAGGCCTGGCGCAGTTGTACGGCACGCCGCCGACGTGGCCGACGCCGACGCGTGGTGTGAGCGAGATTCGTCTGGCGCTGCGTTTTCGTTCTAACGATTCCTTACTGCGCCACTTCAAAGACACCTCCACGCTGTACCTGGAAATCGTCGATTATCCGGGCGAATGGCTGCTGGATTTGCCGATGCTGGCGCAGGACTACCTGAGCTGGTCACGGCAGATGACGGGCCTGCTGACCGGCCAACGGGCCGAGTGTTCAGCCCGCTGGCGTCAGCTGTGCGAAGGGCTTGACCCGCTGGCACCGGCAGACGAAAACCGTCTGGCGGAAATAAGCCAGGCGTGGACCGACTACCTGCACGCCTGCAAACAGGAAGGTTTGCACTTCATTCAGCCAGGCCGCTTTGTGCTGCCGGGCGAAATGGCAGGCGCACCGGCCTTACAGTTCTTCCCGTGGCCGGATGTGGATGCCACAGGTGAGGCCAAACTGGCGCAGGCTGACAAACACACCAACGCCGGAATGCTGCGGGCGCGGTTTGACTATTACTGCGAACACGTGGTGAAAGACTTCTATAAAAATCACTTCCTGCGTTTTGACCGCCAGATTGTGCTGGTTGATTGCCTGCAGCCGTTGAACAGCGGGCCGCAGGCGTTCAACGACATGCGTCTGGCGCTGACGCAATTGATGCAAAGCTTCCATTACGGGCAGCGCACGCTGTTCCGTCGCCTGTTTTCCCCGGTCATCGACAAACTGCTGTTTGCCGCCACTAAAGCCGATCACGTCACCGTCGATCAGCATGCGAACATGGTTTCCCTGTTGCAACAGCTGATTCAGGATGCCTGGCAGAACGCGGCGTTTGAAGGCATCAGCATGGATTGTCTGGGTCTCGCGTCAGTGCAGGCCACACAAAGCGGGCTGATTGACGTCAATGGCGAGAAAATTCCTGCACTGCGCGGCAACCGCCTGAGCGACGGAGAACCGCTGACGGTGTATCCGGGTGAAGTGCCAGCCCGTTTGCCGGGTCAGGCATTCTGGGAACAGCAGGGCTTTCAATTTGAGGCGTTTCGCCCGCAGACGATGGACGTCGATAAACCGCTGCCGCACATTCGCCTTGATGCGGCACTGGAGTTTTTAATTGGAGATAAATTGCGATGAGCGAACCGTTAAAACCGCGTATCGATTTCGCCGGGCCACTGGAAAAGGACAAAACAGAGCACCTGCGTGGGGCGCAAACCTTTGAGCAGAGCCAGGCCGAAAACTTTGCGCCAACGGTGATTGACGATCCGTTGGAGGACGAAGGGCAGGCTGAGGCCGTGGTCGAAGCGGCGCTGCGCCCGAAACGCAGCCTGTGGCGACGGATGGTCACCGCGGGGCTGAGTATTTTCGGCATTAGCGTGGTGGCGCAGGGTGTGCAGTCGACGATGCACGCCTGGCAAACCCAGGACTGGGTGGCGCTCGGCGGATATGCGGCCGGGGCCTTGATCATCGGCGCTGGCGTGGGGTCCGTGGCTACCGAATGGCGGCGCCTGTGGCGCTTGCGACAGCGGGCGGAAGAGCGTGATGAAGCGCGTGACCTGCTGCACAGTCACGGTACCGGCAAAGGGCGGGCGTTCTGCGAACAGCTTGCCGCGCAGGCCGGAATCGACAAATCGCACCCGGCGCTCCAGCGTTGGTACGCGGCGATTCACGAAACGCAGAACGACCGGGAAGTGGTCACATTGTATTCCCATATCGTGCAGCCGGTACTGGACGCCCAGGCGCGGCGCGAAATCAGCCGCTCGGCGGCAGAATCAACGCTGATGATTGCCGTCAGCCCGCTGGCGCTGGTGGATATGGCGTTTATCGCCTGGCGCAACCTGCGCCTGATCAACCGCATCGCCATGTTGTATGGCATTGAACTGGGTTATTACAGCCGCTTGCGCCTGTTCCGCCTGGTGCTGTTGAATATTGCTTTCGCCGGAGTCAGCGAACTGGTGCGCGAAGTCGGCATGGACTGGATGTCGCAGGATTTGGCGGCGCGTCTTTCCGCCCGCGCGGCGCAGGGAATAGGTGCTGGCTTGCTGACTGCACGACTGGGCATTAAAGCGATGGAAGTGTGCCGTCCGCTGCCGTGGATCGATAACGACAAACCGAAGCTTGGCGATTTCCGCCGCGAGCTTATCGGGCAGTTGAAAGACACCATCAATAAGAAACCGACTTAACTTCTCGTTTACCATTAATCCCTCTCTTCAACGAGAGGGAAAATGTCACTTTGCTGCCTTCCCAAAAATCACTTCTGGCCTTGTCCCTTTGTGCTTTACCCGCCGTGTTTACGGCAAAGCGCCTGATTTTCCGCCATACTGTCAATAATTGTTGACAGCCATCTTCCCGCAGGCGGAGAACTGTCTTATCATCCATGCGTTATTGGCTATGAGGGTGATACTCCCATGCGTCTTGAAGTCTTTTGTGAGGACCGTCTTGGTCTGACCCGTGAATTACTCGATCTGTTGGTGCTGCGTGGGATTGACCTGCGCGGGATCGACATTGACCCCATTGGCCGAATTTACCTTAATTTCGCGGAGCTGGAATTTGACAGCTTCCGTACTCTGATGGCGGAAATCCGTCGTATTGCCGGCGTGACCGACGTGCGCACCGTGCCGTGGATGCCGTCGGAACGTGAACACCTGGCGCTGAGCGCATTACTGGAAGCGATGCCGGAACCGGTGCTGTCGCTGGATACGAAGACCAAAGTCGAACTGGCGAACCCGGCGAGCTGCCAGCTGTTCGGTCAGTCGCAGGATAAATTGCGCAGCCACAACGCCGCGCAGCTGATCAACGGCTTCAACTTCCAGCGCTGGCTGGAGGGTTCTCCGGTGGAATCGCATGCCGAACATGTGGTTATCAACGGGCAAAATTTCCTGCTGGAAATTACCCCGGTCACGCTGGAAGGCGAAAATGCCACGCGCGTATTAATGGGCGCCGTCGTGATGCTGCGCTCTACATTGCGCATGGGGCGTCAGCTGCAAACCATGACCAGCCAGGACGTCAGTGCCTTCAGTCAGATAATCGCCGTCAGCCCCAAAATGCGTCATGTGGTTGAGCAGGCCCGCAAGCTGGCGATGCTGAGCGCACCGCTGCTGATTGTTGGTGATACGGGCACCGGTAAAGATTTGCTGGCCAACGCCTGTCATCTGGCAAGCCCGCGAGCGCAGAAGCCGTACCTGGCGCTGAACTGCGCATCGATTCCGGAAGATGCGGTCGAAAGCGAACTGTTCGGCCATGCGCCGGAAGGCAAAAAAGGCTTCTTTGAACAGGCCAACGGCGGCTCGGTGCTGCTGGACGAAATCGGTGAAATGTCGCCGGGGATGCAGGTCAAACTGCTGCGTTTCCTGAATGACGGTACGTTCCGCCGCGTCGGTGAAGACCACGAAATTCACGTTGATGTGCGGGTGATTTGCGCCACCCAGAAGAACCTCGTCGAACTGGTGCAGAAAGGGCTGTTCCGCGAAGATCTCTATTATCGTCTGAACGTGCTGACTCTGAATCTGCCGCCGCTGCGCGATCGGGCGCAGGACATCATGCCGCTGACGGAGCTGTTTGTGGCCCGTTTTGCCGATGAACAGGGGATTGCGCGTCCGAAACTGGCCGCTGATTTGAACACGGTGCTGACCCGCTACGGCTGGCCGGGCAACGTGCGTCAGCTGAAAAATGCCGTATACCGTGCACTGACACAGCTGGACGGGTACGAGCTGCGCCCGCAGGACATCTTATTGCCGGACTACGACACCACCACGGTGGCGGTCGGGGAAGATGCGATGGAAGGTTCGCTGGATGATATCACCAGCCGCTTTGAGCGTTCGGTGCTGACCCAGCTTTATCGTAGCTATCCGAGCACCCGTAAGCTTGCCAAACGCCTGGGCGTTTCGCATACGGCGATTGCGAATAAGTTGCGGGAATATGGCTTAAGTCAGAAGAAAAACGAAGAGTAAATACGATGCCGCCTTCAGTGATGAAGGCGGCATTTTTTATCAGGCTTTCAGTGCTTCCAACGCAGACTCATAGTCCGGCTCGTTGGTGATTTCGTTCACCAGCTCGCTCAGAACCACGTTGTCGTTTTCATCAAGCACGATGACCGCGCGAGCAGACAGGCCTTTCAGCGCGCCGTCTGCGATGCCAACGCCGTACTGCTGGAGGAACTCTGGCGCACGCAGGGTAGACAGGGTAACAACGTTGCTCAGGCCTTCTGCACCGCAGAAGCGGGACTGGGCGAACGGCAGGTCAGCTGAAATGCACAGCACGACGGTGTTGTTCAGTTCGGTTGCCAGCTGGTTGAATTTACGCACGGATGCAGCGCATACGCCGGTATCAATGCTCGGGAAAATGTTCAGCACTTTACGTTTACCAGCGAACTGGCTCAGTGCGACGTCGGAGAGATCCTTAGCAACCAGTGTGAATGCTGGTGCTTTGGCGCCCGCCTGCGGAATGGAGCCCTGAACGGAAACGGGGTTGCCCTGGAAATGCACAGTTTGTGACATGATTATCTTCCTGTTTACATATAGTTAACGTCGCGGCTAGTGTATGACATCAACAGTTAACACGGCAAATCCTTTTAGTGCTGGTAAATCGAGGGGCAGGGAATGAGAAGTTTGAGAGTGTACGAGGAAGCCTGGCCACTGCATACGCCATTCGTCATCGCCCGCGGGGCGCGCAGCGAAGCGAAAGTGGTGGTGGTAGAACTCCAGGAAGACGGTGTAACCGGGACAGGAGAATGTACCCCGTATCCGCGCTATGGCGAGAGTATTACCTCGGTGATGGCGCAGATTGCCAGTATTGGCGAACAGCTTGAATCCGGCCTGACGCGCGACGCGTTGCAGCAGCTTCTGCCCGCGGGTGCGGCGCGAAACGCCGTGGACTGTGCGTTGTGGGATATTGACGTCCGCAAAGCGGACCGCACACTGTCGGACTTGGTGGGCAGCGAATTAGCCTCAAACGTGACGACGGCGCAAACCGTGGTGATCGGCACGCCGGATCAGATGGCAAATAGCGCTAAGGCGCTGTGGGATAAGGGCGCGCGGCTGTTAAAGGTTAAGCTCGATGACCATCTGATCAGTGAAAGAATGTTCGCCATTCGTACCGCTGTCCCGGAGGCCACGCTGATTGTCGATGCCAACGAGTCCTGGCACAGCGATGGGCTGGCTTCACGCTGTCAGCTGCTGGCAGATTTGAATGTTGCGATGCTGGAACAGCCGTTACCCGCAGGGGAAGATAGCGCACTGGCGAACTTTATTCATCCGCTGCCGATTTGCGCTGATGAAAGCTGCCACACCCGTGAAAGCCTGGCGAAACTCGCCGGACGCTACGAAATGGTCAATATTAAACTTGATAAAACCGGCGGATTAACCGAAGCGCTGGCGCTGGCGACGGAAGCCAAAGCGCAAGGTTTTGACCTGATGCTAGGCTGTATGTTGTGTACCTCTCGCGCTATCAGCGCCGCCTTGCCTTTGACGCCGAAGGTGCGCTTTGCCGATCTCGATGGTCCGACGTGGTTGGCAATAGATGCCGAACCCGCCTTGCGCTTTGGCACTGGTACGCTTTATCTATGAAATCGTTAATTTATTTATAAACTGGATCCGGCACAAAACGATCATCCGGCATCCGCAAGAGGCGTTTAGGATACGCCCGTCACAAATTTGAGGGTGCTGAGATGATTGAGTGGGAAGACGAAAGCGTCGCAACGCAGGACGAGCTGATGAAACGGATGATTGATACCGTGGCTGCCGTCGTGCTTGTCGTCATCGTGGTAGCTGGGTTGTATTTTGCCTGACAAACCAGATGATTTGGAAAGAACCCGCATTGCTCCGGCCATGCGGGTTTTTTATTGGCTGAACTGGTGGCGCAATTAGGCAAAAGATCTCATCGCGTTGATGATAATTCCGGATGCCAGTGCAGCAGGCCGGTCATCGCCGCCAGATATTTTTCGCTCGCTTCATCAGAAGAAATCGGCGGGAATTCCGCGGTGATGCAGTGCAGGCCGAGATCGGCACACCAGCTGCCGAACGAGCCTGGTGTCGCGTAGCCAACGCTTGTCACCAGCGGCAGTTCAAAGCTGTCTGCCAGCCATTGGCCCAGTACCGTTTGCTGCGGATCTTCAATACAGGCCAGCGGATCGTGGAACGACACCACCCACGCCGGGTGAATTTTGTGGATCAGTTGACACAGCGCTTCGGTTTCCGGCTCGGAGCCGGGGTTATCCCCCGTCAACAGCACCACGTCACGGCTCTCTGCGGAGCTGTTCCAGCGATAAACCGTTTCACCGGCTTTCCAGTTCGCAGCCGGAAAGTTACGGTTGAGGTCAACCCCGTTAGCGTTGGCACGTAACCCCAGCTGGCAGCCGTCAGGGTTGACGGTCAACACCACGTGATGACGACGCAGGTCAGGGGCCAGCGTACGCAGTGCGCAGGAAAGGGTGACGATGGATGAGTTTTCATCGCCATGCGTGCCCGCAATAATCAGCCCGCTGTTGTGGTCAGCGAGCGGGGCGGGGAACCAGATCAGCGGTGCGCCCAGCAATGAACGGCCATAGTGTTGAGTTCCAGGCGGAAACGCGCCGCGCTGCTGGCGTGGACGGGTGGAAGACATGCTTAATCCTGCTTTATTGTGTTGTTTCTGGCAGTGTTGTTCATAACTCTCCGAGAATCAAATAGTTTCCCTTATACCCGCCTCACTTCACGTGGCCTGTGCCTCAGGTGAACCGGCGTTATGTCTGAAATATATCCACCGTATGGTTTTGTCCGTCATCGAGGAGTGGGATCCTGTCGTCCGGTAGCGTGACGCCATCCAGGATGACCCGATATGGCCCGCCATCACGTGAAACGGTTATCTGATACTGACTTTGGCCCTGCAGGTAGCGCATGCTGACTGTCGGCCAGTCGTGAGGGAGTTGGACATGTACCGTGAAGGCCGAAGCGTAACGTTTGATCCCCAGAAGTTCCTCGGTCAGCAAGCGGTAAGCCCAGCCTGCAGAGCCTGTATACCAGCTCCAGCCCGCGCGCCCACAATGTGGCTCAACGCTGTAGACATCAGCGCTCATCACGTAAGGTTCGGCTTTATATTTCTCGACGTCGCTGGTGGTTAGCGTGTGATTCACCGGGTTGATCAGAGCCCACAGCTGCCAGGCACGTTCGGTGTTACCCATGCGTGCAAAAGCCATCACCGCCCAGATGGCGCCGTGGGTGTATTGTCCACCGTTTTCGCGCACGCCCGGCAAATACCCCTGAATGTAACCGGGATTCGGGCCATGCCCATCGAACGGCGGGGTAAGCAGTTTAATCAGCCCCGCATCGTCATCCACCAGATGTTTATCCAGCGCACTCATGGCCTGACTGCTACGATCCTGACGCGTGGCGCCGGACAACACAGCCCAGCTTTGAGCAATTGCATCAATCCGGCAGTCCTGCGACGCTTTGGAACCCAGTGGCGTGCCATCGTCAAAATATCCGCGCCGGTACCATTCGCCATCCCAGCCAGAGGTTTCCAGGCTCGCCTGCAAGCGTGTGGCTGCGGTCCGGCAAAGTTCGCTGATGCGGGTGTCCTGCCGCTTGTCGGCGAGCGAGGCAAAGCGCTCTAATACGTCGAACAGGAAGAATCCGAGCCACACGCTTTCACCTTTGCCGTCGATCCCCACCCGATTCATGCCGTCGTTCCAGTCCCCCGCTCCCATCAGCGGCAGGCCATGCTGACCGAAACGCAGGCCGTGTTGAAGGGCTTTGACGCAGTGTTGCCACAGGGTATCTTCGAGAGCGCTGATAACCGGCTGTTCGTAGACAGATTCTTCACCTGCCTGAAGCGAACGCCCCTCGAGCCAGGCAATACGCTGCTCGAGTATGTCGCTGTCGCCGGAGGTTTCCACATAATGACAGACCGCCAGCGGCAGCCAGAGATAGTCGTCCGAACAGCGGGTGCGCACGCCATTGCCATGGGGCGGGTGCCACCAGTGCTGGACGTCGCCTTCGATAAACTGTCGTGAAGCGCACAGCACTATCTGTTCGCGAAGCCGTTCTGGCGCAGCGTGGCTGAGGGCGAGCGTATCCTGTAGCTGATCGCGGAAGCCAAATGCCCCCCCGGACTGGTAGTAGCCGCTGCGCGCCAGCAGGCGACAGGCGATGGTCTGATACAGCAGCCAGCCGTTGACCAGTAAGTTCACGCTGGTATCCGGCGTGTTGACGACCAGTTTATCCAGCAGGTTGTGCCACATCCGGTGGACCTGGTTCAGTTCATTACGAGCGGCATCTTCATTCAGATAGCGGCTAAGCAGCGCCTGAACCTGGGCCTGATCTTCACCCACGCCGAGCACAAAAATAAACGTCGTCTGGTCACCGTCGATGAGCGTGGTCGCAGACTGTACCGCGCCACAGGGATCGAGTCCGGCCCCGGTTTTATTCGACAGCCAGCGCAAATTCATCGCGGCCGGTTTTTCCAGAGAGCCGTTTCGTCCGATAAATTCACGCCGATCGCCCGTCAGCGAGCAGTGCGCGCCGCTGACGGCAAAAAAGGCCGTGCGACAGCCGCCATCCGACCCGTAAAAGTTATTCGCCATGACCGCGCAACCGCTACTCACGCTGGCTTCGTGGGTGACGATATGGAGGGTAGAGCGCGCGCGTGACTCAGCGAGGGTCCATTCTACAAAACCGGTGACCGAGAGTTTACGCGGGCGACCAGAGTTGTTGCTGAGCGTCAGAATAGCCAGTTTGACCGGGGCTTCTTCGGCCACCAGAATGGTCAGTTCGCTGTCGATGCCGCTCTCGCGATGGGCGAATACGCTGTAGCCAAATCCATGACGGGAGAGATAATCTCCCTCGCCGCGCACCGGCAGCGTAGTCGGAGACCAGTACGCGCCGCTCTCTTCATCACGCAGATAAAATGCCTCGCCGCTGCGATCGCTGATCGGATCGTTTTCCCACGGTGTGAGTCGGTATTCATGCGCGTTCTCATACCAGCTATAGGCCTGGCCCGCCTCAGACAGCACGCTACCGAAACGGGCGTTAGCCAGCACGTTCGACCACGGCGCGGGCGTCGGTAGGTTCTCCCGAAGCACAATCTGGTATTCGCGGCCATCCTGCGAAAATCCGCCGTGCCCGTTGAAATGCAGAAGCTGGCCGGTGTCGGGCGACCACGGAATATGCAGGTTGTCGCCCGGGCTAACGTGCGGCACGAACGGCCTTGGTAGCGCTTTTAAGGTGTGAATACGTTGATCGAGCTGTTCATTCAGGCCGCCTGAGCGGTCATCGAGATACAGATGCGCCACGCTCATCAACAGCAGCTTGTCTTCAGCCGAAAGGTGCTCGCCGTTGCGCACAAAGATCCCGCCGGATTTATCCAACTGGCTGGCTTCAGACCCGGCGTAAATCAAATCCATTATCTTGTTTTGCAGCCCCTGCTGATAACCGCCGGGGCTGTTATTGAGGATGACCAAATCCACCGCCAGCCCTTTCAGCCGCCAGTACCGGTGCGCCTGAATCAGGGTGGTAACGGAGAGAATACTTTCCTCGTTAGTGATGGTGAGCAACACGATCGGCAGATCGCCAGAAATCGACCAGCCCCAAAGGCCGGACTGTCCGCGACGGTTGCGGCTGATATCGCGACTGTCGGCGCGCAGTTCCTGACACGGGTAGAGAATGGCGCTGGCAAGACGGTTAAACAACGCGGCGTCATCTTCGTTGGCGTTGATTTGGCGTAATACCACCAGGCTATGCGACCAGGCGAGTTCGAAGACGCGATCGGCGATCGGGTGATCGCGGTATTTTTCCAGCAGTGCCAGGCTTTGCTGGCGGTTTTCACTCACGCCATAGATGATATCGACGGTGACGGGCAGGCCCGGTTGCAGGGTGATGGTCTGACGAATAGCCAGCATCGGATCCAGCACCGATCCGGCGGTGTTGCTTAGCGGCCCGCTTTGATGCGCTGCCAGCGCATTCGCCGGGCCATTGCCGCGCCCGAGGAAATTCGCCCGATCGGTTTCAAACGACACTTCGCTCTGGTTGTCACCATGAACCACCATCATGTGGAGCAGCCATGGGCTTTTTTCATCCGGCGAGCGAGGTCGACGGTGGCACAAAATGGCACTCTGCGCGGCAATCAACTCCGTCTGGATAAATAAATTACTGAACGCCGGGTGCGCCTGGTCGCTGGCGGCAGGGGCCAGCACCACTTCGGCATAGGTCGTCAGTTCGAGGGTACGCGGTTGACGTCCACGGTGTAGCAGCGTAATGCGGCGCAGTTCAATATCATCTTCCGGCGACACCACAATCTGCGTTTTGATGCTCAGGTTACCGATAGTGCGCCTGAATTCTGCACCCGATTCGGTAAAGATAACGTCGTCGTTGCTGTCGATATCGCCGACCGGCTGCCAGCTGTTGCTCCACAGCTCGCCGGTTTGCGCATCGCGGATATAGCAGAATGCCCCCCAGTTATCGCGGGTGGTATCGCTACGCCAGCGGGTAAGGGCCAGATCGTTCCAGCGGCTATAGCTGCCGCCGGTATGGGTCATCATCAGGTGATAATGGCTGTTGGACAGAAGCTGAACTTCGGGCACCAGGCTGTCCGCGCCGGTAAATATACGTGGCTCGTAACGCACGGGTTTAACCCGGCCTTCATGGGACTCAAAATGACGACGAGGGCTGTAGAGATCGACCGCATCCGGCACACGCTCTTGCAGCAGCAGACTCGCCGACTGAAACGCGGTGCTGGCCATAAATCTGTCGACCATTGGGGCGTCGAGCAACACGTGCGCCAGCGCCTGAAACGCCATGCCCTGATGGTGCGCCATCCACGATTGCACCACGGCATATAGCTGCCCGGTGGCGAGACGTGACGGTGTGTAGTCCAGCGCTTCATAAAAACCGTATTCACCGCGCGCGCCGATTTTCTCCAGACGGGCCAGGTTTTCACAGGCTTTTTGCGGTGAAATCATCAACGCTAACAGCGTGGCGTACGGTGCGACCACCATGTCATCGGCCAGCCCGCGCCGTAGCCCGAGGCCGGGGACGCCAAAGGCCTGATACTGGTAATTCTGCTGAACGTCAAATGCATGGTAGCCCGACTCAGACACGCCCCACGGCACGCCGCGCTCTTTGCCCCAGTCGATCTGGCGCATCACCGATGACTGACTCATCTCGTCCAGCAGGCTGCCGGGCCAGGTCGGCATCACCAGGTTTGGCATCAGATATTCGAACATCGACCCGCTCCACGACATCAGTGCGGTTTCGTTATCAATGGTGGTAAATAATCGGCCCAGTGCATACCAGCTTTTCAGCGGCAGCTGATTGGTGGCGATGGCGAGGAAACTGGTCAGCCGAATTTCGGACGGCAGCAGGTCATAGTGGCTTTTATCCGCCATATTGCTGTCGCAGTTGTAGCCGATGCTGAGGAGATTAGTCACTTCGCTGTACAGGAAAGTGAAATCCATTTGCGCATGTTCATTCAGCCGCTGTTCGAGCTCGGTAATGATGTCCAGCCGCATACGAGCCAGTGAAATGGCGGAGGCCGGAGGTGAGCCTTCGCCGGTATGCTTTGCCTGCGCAAGCCAACTCAATGACGGCAGCGTCTGCGCGTCATACGTCGAGGTTAACCAGCCCAGCAGATGCGTCCATTCGTGGCACAACAGAACCAACTGATGCTGGAGATGTTCAATCCAGCGTACCACCACGGAGTCTTCATGATTGCACAGGGCGTGTAAATGGTTGCTTTGGCTGCGCATCCATTTGAGTTCGCTAAACAGCTCTGACGGTGGCAGCAGGGCGGCACTATGACAATGCTGACGCAGCAATCGCAGTGCAGTCGGGGTGCTCTGGCCCCAGTATTTTTCGAGAATAACCAGCGTGTCGTCTATCCCGGCCAGTACCTGTGCGCTGTTTAATATTGGCTGATTACGCATGGCCGATAGCCCTTCGCGCAGGGTCAGTAAATGCCCGGCCATATTGCCGCTGTCGACGCTGGATACGTAGCGCGGGCTGAGCGGGGTAAGGGTGCGCGTGTCATACCAGTTATACAAATGCCCGCGGAAATGCTCCATTTTATCGAGCGAATCGAGGGTCAGCGTGATGCGTTGCAACACGTCGCCAATCGGCAGATAGCCAAAATCCCAGGCGGTCAGGTTAGCCATCAGCGACAAGCCAATGTTGGTCGGTGAGGTTCGGTGCGCAATCGTGGGCTGCGGTATTTCCTGATAGTTATCCGGCGGTAGCCAGTTTTCTTTGGCGTTGGCAAAGGTTTCAAAAAAGGCCCAGATTTCACGGCTGGTCTGGCGCAACAGCAGTTTTTGTTCTTTGTTAGGCGAAAATGTTTTACGTGCAGGCTGGCGGCTCAGCCAGCTCAACAGCAGCGGTGCCAGGCACCAGACGATGCCAACGGGCAGTGCAATGGTTGAGAACCACGGCGCAACGTGCGCAGTGAGCACCGCTAATGCCACGCCAGCGACCACGTTGAGCCACATCGCCCGATAAAAGCGGATGGGGGAGGTTTTGAGTAGCACATTATCCGGGCTGAAACTGACCCACTGGCTGAGATTGCGCTTACTAAAGCCCAGCCGCCACATTGTTACGGCTATGGCGTACAGCGAATACCCGGCCTCGTGTGGCAGGGTGATAAAATTCAGCCCGACGCGGGAAAGGCGCTTCAGTGCCCCAGCCATCACCAGCAGCAGGTGCTGCGTTAACTGACGACGGGCAGGTTTACGCAGAAGATCGTGAGTGACCGCCAGCGCCGTGGGCATCAGCCACACCATCGCCAGCACGCCCAGCCAGTACAGCGGGTTTGGCACCCATAGCAGGGTACAAAACAGTAGCGCCAACAAAGACGGGGCTACCAGGCTGCGGCGCAGGTTATCCAGAAGTTTCCAGTAAGAGAGGGCGGATAATGGGTTTTTATCATGGCTACCGTCCGCTTTTCGCACCCGCGGTTTAAGCCAGTTGAGCAATTGCCAATCGCCACGGATCCAACGCGTACGCCGTGCCACATCCGATAAATAGTTATTTGGGTACTGTTCATACAATAAAACTTCGCTCAACAGCCCGGAGCGGGCATAGCATCCTTCCAGTAAATCATGGCTGAGGACCAGGTTTTCGGGGCAGGTGTTGGCGGTGGCCTGTACAAAGACATCGACGTCATAAATGCCTTTGCCGACGAACGATCCTTCGCCAAACAAATCCTGATAGATATCGGAAGACATCATTGAATAAGGATTGTTACCCGGAATGCTGCTGCACAGGGCGGCATAGCGGCCCTGTCCGTTGCGTGGCATCTCCTCCGCCAGGCCCGGTTGCAAAATGCCGTAGCCTTTCACCACGCGCTGACGCGCGGGGTCGTATTCGGGGCGGTTGAGCGGATGCGCCATGGTAGCGACCAGTTTGTGCGCCGTTTCGCGCGGCAGAACCGTATCACTGTCGAGGGTAATGACGTATTTGATGCGTTCGGGGAGTTGTTCAGCAGGCAGGTCCATTGCGCTGGAGAACTGCGTTGTGGGATGGCGTAACCAGCTGTTCAGTAGCGCCAGTTTGCCACGTTTACGCTCATATCCCATCCAGACGCCCTGCGGTGGGTTCCACTCCGGGGCGCGGTGCAGCAGATAAAACCGCGGACGGCTCGCCGGATAACGCCGGTTCAGCGTCTGCGTTTGCGAAATGGCCTGGTCGAGAAGGGCGCTGTTATTCAGAGCGTTTTGGCTGACGGAATCGGTGAGGTCGGTCAGCAGCGCAAAACGCAGATGCTCGTGCTGATTGCCCAACCAGCAGATTTCCAGGCTGGTGAGCAGCTTGGTTATCTCTTCTGGGCTGGTCAGCAGGCACGGAATTACCACCAGAGTAGCTGATTCCGGCGGGATCCCAGCGGAAAAGTCCATACGTGGCAGCGGGCGCGGGTGACGAAAACGGGTCGTCGTTTCGCTGAGCAGGTCGCTCACCAGCTGGCTGACCGCTATGACCAGCGGCACCGTCAGGAGAATAAGCAGCCCGTTCATTCCTGACAGCGCCATTTCGTGCATGATCGCAGCCGTTGTCGCCGTCGTCAGAAGACTCAGGCTACCAAGCCAGGAAAGCAGGGGGATTTGGTTGAAGCTGTGGCGCAGGCGAATAAAACGCGAGGTATCGGCCGCCAGCACCACTTCGAGCTGCTGACGTCCGTCGCCCATCAGCCAATAGCCAATGTGATGGCCTGGGGTATCTGGCGCGTTTTGCGTGGCAAGGGTCAACACGTGTTGGGCGACATCGGGTTCGCTGGAGCGGCTGCCTCGGGCGAGAATTTCAATCACATGGCGATAGTGGTCACGGGTATCAAAATGCATCAACGGGTAGACTCCCGCGGGGTCGAGGCGCAGCGTTTGCTCCACCACGCTCATTGCTTCTGCGAAATCTGCCCAGTTGGTTTCACTTAATAACCGCAATCCGGCAATGCTGTTGCTCACCGAAATTTGACTGGTCGCCAGCTGTTGATTGAAGCGATGAATGAGCGCATCGGTAGTGACGCCTTGTTCTGCAAGACGTTGCTCAATCCAGGTGAGCGGTAGCGCCAGCATGTTGCCGCGCCCCTGAAGACGACGCACCATTTCAGCGACAAACGCGCTGCTGAGCGGAGGACGCGAGCGCGCCATATCGGCAATCACCATAATCACATCGGCAGGGGCGTCTTCTGCACAGTCAAAAATGCGCGTCACCCAGCTATCGGCCAGGTTGCGTTCCTGCTGCGCTTTCACGACATCGATGCTGACGCGGCGCAGGTTTTCAATTAACGCCAGGCGCATCATGCCCGGCAGCGCCCAGACTTCCCCTAAGGTCAGCTGCGTGTGTTGCTGGTAGGCGCGGATGTAAATGGTCAGGCTGGCGGTGTCCCAGCGCCCGTCTCCGTGGGCGATCGCTTCGGCTGCAATATCATAAATGCGTGGGCAGTTATGCGGTGAAGCCAGCGCAGGCAGGCCTTTGCCGAAGTTTTTCGGCAGGTGTTGCCGGACGAGGCGAATTTGCTCCTCTATCAGGTAATAATTATCCAGCAGCCATTCCCCGGCGGGCATGATGCTTGCCTTTTTGCCGGCATTCAGCGTGTAGCAGTTTTGCGTGATGATGGCTTCGTTGTCGCTCAGGCGCTTGAGAAGATAATACGGCAATTTATCAGGCGATAATTTATGCGAGCGGGCGAGCTTTTTGCCAAAGCGTTCCATTTGCGCTGAAGAAAAGAGTTCAGCACGAAGACTATTTTCACCGGCAGGGTCGTTGGCCGGGAACGGGACGAGATCGGGAGCTTTGGCCAGGGGCAGGGAGCGGCTCAGCCACCCTTTTGGATTCATTTTCATAGCGTTGCTCTGATGCGACATGAACGCGCAGGAGCAGTTGCGAAATCAGTTCAGAAACGTTCTCTCAAGATGGGCGTGAGGCATCGGGGATTTAACAGCTGCCGGAATAACACTTAAGTATAGAACACCGACGTTGAGTCGGAATGCACTTCAGGGATCGCCGCGGGAAGACAAACAGGGCTAACTATCCCGGGCAGAGCATCGTGTGCGTGAGACGAATTTTGAGGCAGACGGCTTTGATTTGAAGCCACAATCAGGGGAAGTGACGGTGGTCTCGAATGAAGGAGTTTTATCCTATCACGAAGTCATCGAATAACATGCGAACAATCGCCATCAAGGCTAGGCTCATTCTCAGGGCTGCAATGGCAGCATTTCTGACACCTTTTCGCTATCTCCTTCAATTTATTGCCACAAGTCGTTTGCAATTCCTCCTGTTGAAACAAATAATTACCCGACTAAGTTGGCTGGGTTTATTGGAACAAGGGGATCCCATGAAGTTTCCTGTATCGTCTGTCTGTTTTGCGTTGGCGCTGAGTGGCGTTTCTTCTCTTTCCTTTGCGGCCGACGTTCCGCAGGGAACCGTTCTGGCGCAGCAGCAGGTGCTGGTTCGTCACATTAAAGATGAGCCTGCGTCGCTGGATCCGGCGAAGGCGGTAGGGTTACCGGAAATTCAGGTGATCCGCGACCTGTTTGAAGGCCTGGTGAACCAGGACGGGAAAGGCAATATTATCCCGGGCGTGGCGACCAAATGGCAGACCAACGATAACCGCACCTGGACCTTCACTTTGCGCGATGACGCGAAATGGTCCGACGGCACGCCGGTAACCGCGCAGGACTTCGTTTACAGCTGGCAGCGCCTGGTTGACCCTAAAACGACGTCGCCGTTTGCCTGGTTTGCCGCTCTGGCGGGCATTACTCATGCGCAGGATATTATCGATGGCAAAGCGACGCCGGATAAGCTCGGCGTGACCGCAGTCGATGCTAAAACCCTGCGCGTTCAGCTGGATAAACCGCTGCCGTGGTTCGTGAACCTGACCGCCAACTTCTCCCTTTATCCGGTGCAAAAAGCCAACGTCGAAAGCGATCCGAACTGGACCCGCCCTGGCAAGCTGATCGGTAACGGCGCCTACGTGCTGAAAGAGCGTGTGGTGAATGAAAAGCTGGTGGTTGTGCCAAACGCAAACTACTGGGATAACGCTAAAACCGTCATCAAGCAGGTGACGTTTGTGCCGATTAACCAGGAATCGAACGCCACTAAACGCTATCTGGCAGGTGATATTGATATCACCGAATCGTTCCCAAAAAATCAGTACAAGCAGCTGCTGAAAGACATTCCGGGCCAGGTGTATACGCCGCCGCAGTTAGGGACGTACTACTACGCGTTTAACACTCAAAAGGGGCCAACCGCTGATTCTCGCGTGCGTCTGGCGTTGAGCATGACCATAGACCGTCGCATCATGGCGGAAAAAGTGCTCGGCACCGGCGAGAAACCGGCCTGGCACTTTACCCCGGATGTGACTTCGGGCTTTACGCCGCAGCCAACGGCCGCGGAAAAAATGAGTCAGGAAGAGCTGAATGCGCAGGCTAAAACGCTACTCACTGCCGCAGGCTATGGGCCTGGGCGTCCGCTGAAACTGACGCTCCTGTACAACACCTCTGAAAACCACCAGAAAATCGCCATCGCGGTGGCGTCGATGTGGAAGAAAAATCTGGGCGTTGATGTGAAGCTGCAAAACCAGGAGTGGAAAACCTACATCGACAGCCGCAACACCGGCAACTTTGACGTGATCCGCGCGTCCTGGGTAGGGGATTATAATGAACCGTCCACTTTCCTGTCGCTGCTGACCTCCACGCACAGCGGGAACATTTCTCGCTTTAACGATCCGGCGTACGACAAAGTTATCAACAAGGCGACGCTGGAAACTACCGAAAAAGCGCGTAATGACGACTATAACGAAGCCGAGAAAATCATTGCGGCTCAGGCTCCGATTGCGCCGATTTATCAGTACACCAACGGGCGTCTGATTAAACCGTGGCTGAAGGGCTATCCAATCGATAACCCGGAAGATGTGGCGTACAGCCGCACAATGTACATCATCAAGCATTGATTCCGCTGAATCGCTTCGAGCCCGGCGTGAATACGTCGGGCTTTTTTTCAGGATAAATAACCACTCTGTGAATATGGATAACGCAGCGTACGCGAACTATGCTTAGTAGATATCCTGTATCAGGAGGGGATATGTTGACGCATTCTGAAGCAAAACGATGGGCCGCGATCATGCTGAAATCCGCACTGTGCGATGGTATGAAGGCAGAAGAAATTTTCAGGCAAGTGCATCTGGTGTGCGATAAGCATGGGAAAGAGTGTCTTGAGGAATTAATAGAAGAGATCCTGGTGGAAGCCGGGCGAATCGGGCCTCAGCATAGCGCCGGTGAATACAAACACCATTGACGCCAATGTGCATCAAAACCGCCTGGTGAAGTAACGTGCCCACAAATGGGATTCACTTCACAATGGGCGGTTTTTTTATGCCGCCAGAACTCTGTTGCGCCCGTCATGTTTGGCCTGATAAAGCGCTTTATCGACGCGTTTGAAAAGCTCATCGATTGTCTCTTGTGCCTGATGATAGGCCACGCCGATGCTGACGGTGAAGCCGGGCAGGCCATAACCGCTCAGTTTTGTGACACCGTCACGAATACACTCCGCAATTTCCAGCCCCGTATCCAGTGCCGTGTGCGGCAGTAACAGCACAAACTCTTCACCTCCCCAACGGAAGATAAAATCACCGCTGCGACTGCAGGATTCCAGAATTCTTGAAAGCTGTACCAGCACTTCATCACCTTTCAGATGACCGTGATTATCATTGATGGCTTTGAAATTATCGGTGTCCACCAGCAGCAGGCAGTAATCGTTTTTCAGCGGAAGATGGCGCGAGGCCTGACCTTCGGTGAGGGCATAAAACTGGCGGCGGTTTAGCAGACCGGTGAGGGAGTCGCGGAGCGCGGCATATTCCAGCTCCTGCTCCAGCCGTTTTTGCTCGGTAATATCGTGAATAATGCACAGCATCAGTCGATCGCCGTCAATGACGATGGGCCCGGCGTAGGTCTGCACATGCCGCGTCGAGCCATCGGCCATCTGATGCACGAAGTAGAGCGGTTTATGCCCGCCGGGTAGCCGCGCGATTTCTGCCATTACCGGTAGCACCTGACGTCCCAGGGTGTTGATTTCCCAGGTGTGCTTCTGGCACATCTCTTCCCGGCGATAACCGTAAAAACGCAGCGCTGCCAGATTGGCATCGACAATAAGCCCATCGCGAGCGGTGTCGATAAGCAGCATTGGCGCGGTAGTGGTCATGAAAAAGCGCTGGTAGAAATTGTGACGGCCAGATTTATAGCTGGCGGAACGGGCATAGTTTTCCGTTGCCGCGTGAGGAATGTTCGCCCCTTCAAACAGGATGACTGGCGCCAGGCCAGGAAAAGTGGCTAACGTCAGCCGACAGCGCAGCGCTAATTCCCCGGCCGGGGTCGCCAGGGTCCAGATTTCGACGATTTCATGCTGATGCTGAAGGTCATTGAGATACAGCGACAGCCGCGTTTGTGCACAGGCTGAAAGCGGCCCGAAGCGCAGGGCTGATAGCGAGCTTTCCCCGGTCAGTGCCTGCGCGGCGTGGTTGGCAAAAATTAAACGCTCGTCGAGCGGATCCACCACCCAAAGCGGCGTGGTCAGGTGATGGTAAGCGGACAATTCGGCTGGCAACATTGCATTATCTCCCTGGGCGAATGTCACTCCGCCACCGGCACGTATTAAACATAATGCATCTACGGTTTCACGCCTGTTTTTTTTGCACCGCCGTGACGATGGGCGCAACGGTGATGTTTTTCGCACTTTCGATTTGTGCGAGCAACTGCGGGATCTCTTTTACCGGCAGGGCTTTGGAAAATAAAAATCCCTGCAAATAACCACAGCCGAGGCTGGTTAACAGTTGCTGCTGATCCTGCGTTTCGATACCTTCGGCCACCACATTCATGTTCATCGAGTGAGCGATATCAATAATAGTGGCGACAATTTTGACGTTCTTGCTGTTGTCGCGAATATCGCGCACGAAGCTTTTATCTATTTTCAGCTCCCGCGCAGGCAGGTTTTTCAGGGTCAGCATGTTTGAGTAACCAGTGCCGAAATCATCGATTGAAACGGTGATGCCTATCCGGTTGAAGTCGTTAAGGATGTCGATGCTGCGATCGAGATTGCGCAGGGCGGTGCTTTCGGTCAGCTCAATGGTCAGGCGCGACGGCGGTACCGCGTGGCGAGCCAGCGCCCCGCAGAGGGTGTCGTAAATATCGAATTGCTCAAACTGCGCCGCCGAAAGGTTAATCGACAGACTCCAGTCCTGATGGCCCTGATCGCCCCACTGACGCAGTTGCATACAGGCCTGGTCAATAACCCAATAGCCCACCGGAATGATAAGCCCGGTATTTTCCAGGGTTGACAGGAACACTTCCGGTAGCAGGATGCCCTTCGTCGGATGACGCCAGCGCAGTAGCGCTTCGAAGCCGTGAATACTTTTATTTCCTGCGTGATACTTTGGCTGATACCACAACTCAAACTGATCGCGCTCCAGCGCCTGAGTGAGATCTTGCAGAAACTCAGCGCCTTCCCAGGCTTTTTGCACCATGTCAGGATGGTAAATCGCCCAGCCGTTTCGACCCTGCTGCTTGATGTTGTACATCGCGGTATCGGCACGCAGCTTCAGCTCCTGCAACGTTTTACCGTGCTGCGGGAACAAGCTGACGCCGGCGCTCAGCGACACCTGCAGAATTTGTCCGGCCTCGTAAAACGGACGGCGAACGCACTCCACCATGCGTGCCACTAAATCTTCGACATCCCCCTGTGTGGCGTCCGGAACCAGCAAAATAAACTCATCGCCGCCCAGGCGGGCGAGGGTCATTTTCGGTGCAAGGCAGGCGCTGATGCGGTTAGCGACGGACACCAACAGGTGATCGCCGACGTGATGCCCCCATGCGTCATTCACCAGTTTGAAACGGTCCAGATCCATAAATATCAGGGCAAACGGCGACTGGGTCACCTGCGATTGCTGCAGGCAGGCTTCGAGACGTAAATCAATCTGGCTGCGGTTCGCCAGACCCGTCAGGCCGTCAAAACGCGCCTGCTGCTCAAGCTGTTGGTTGAGCAGTTGCAGATTCTCAGTAAGACGGTTAGTTCGCAGCTGTGAATCAACCATCGAGATTATCAGCATCACACCGAGAATGGCCAGGGTTGTGGCCGACACCCAAATGGACAGCCCGAGCTCGCTCACGCCACCGACCATGGCCATATTGTGGCCCTGATCTTCGAATTCTGCGGCACTCATGCCGGTGTAGTGCATGGCGGCGATGGCGATGCCCATCACAACCGCGGCGGTCATACGATTAATCAAAGCACCTTTGCTATTGAGGCGCAGGCTGAACGCCAGCCACAGGCCGACTCCGGAGGCGACAATGGCGATGATTATCGAGAGCGCCACCAGGCCGTAATTCCAGCTAATGTTGTCATGCATCATCAGTGCGGCCATGCCGACGTAATGCATGACAACCACGCCACTGCTGAGAATGGCGGTGGCGAAGCACAGGCGTTTGAGAGATAACACGTTGCCGTTAACGGCAATATTGATAGATAAAGTAGCAGCAACGACTGCCACCAGTAATGACACTGCGGTTATCGCAAAATCATAATGCATCATCATTGGCATTTTCATCGCCAGCATGCCAATAAAATGCATAGACCAGATCCCAATTCCCAGCGTTGAACCGCCGGCAAGGCGCCAGAAAAGGGCAGCTTTTTTATTGGAAGCGGCAATCTTTGCCGCACTGTCCAGCGCCACAAATGACGCAATAAAGGCGACTAAAAAGGAAATACCGACCAGAACCGGGTCCCACGAAACGTACAGCATCATGCAATCCACTTCTTTTTAAGATTGTTAAAGTAATGTAACAGCAAATCCTCAGGCGATGCCAATGAAATAAAGAAGAAGAAATGCCGTATTTCTTTTGATTGAATCTGCGGTTTTGATTTTTTACTGAAAGGTAAAAAATATCGCGCAGAAAACAGACTAAGACTTAAGTATTACTTAAACGTCATATAGCGCCAGTAAAATGAAGTGCGATTTGTGAGGTCGCTTGGGCGATAAACTATCGCATTGTTGACGTGAAATGTTGATTTTTAGAATAAAAACCTGGAAGGGTGGCTATGTGTTAGATAAATCATTTGCCAAAGTCAAACTCGCCATCTTTAACCGTGAATATTAATTTGCAATGGGAATTATATTGAAATGGCGAAAGCAACTGCTATAACCATATCACCCCTCCGTGTATCTCTGTGAGTCTGATTATGTTAAGAAATATTAGTGTCAGAACATTCATATTGATGTTTTTACTGATGGTTTTCTTAATTATCGATATTTTTGCCGTTCTGTTATCCACGAGTGTGGCGGTCATGGTGATGTTTAATATTTCATGGCTGGTGGCGATATCGTTATTATGGCTTTATATGACTAAATATCTGGTGACGCCAATTAATGCGGTTAAACGCAGCATTGATGAAGTCACGTCAGGTAATTTATCGGTGTACATCCCTGAATTTGGTAATAACTGTGCCGGGCGATTAATTCCAGGCATTAATAGTCTGTCGACGAATATTTCAACGCTGGTATCGGAGATTCGCGCATCGTCACAAACCGCAATGACCTTATCGGAGCAACTGGCGAATCGCAGTGCAGAACTGTCGGTGACATCAGAACAGCAGTCTGCAACCCTGATGCAGACCGCGTCCAGCATGGAAGAGATCGCCGCCAGCACCAAAAACAATGCGGAAAATACCCGTCTTGCCAGCGGGCGTGCGGGCGATGCTACGCTCTGCGCCCGTAAAGGCGGTGAATTGATGGGTGAAGTGGCGACCAATATGCAGTCTATTACCGACTGCGCCCGTCAAATGACGGAAATTATTAGCCTGATTGACGGTATTGCGTTCCAGACCAATATTCTGGCACTTAACGCAGCGGTAGAAGCAGCGCGGGCGGGCGACCACGGAAAAGGATTCTCGGTGGTGGCCGGTGAGGTGCGAAATCTGGCTCATCGCAGCGCCGAGGCGGCGAAAAATATTAAAACCCTGATCAGCGTCACCAGCGATAACGTGACCCAGGGGGCCAGTATTGTTGCCGAAGCCGAGAAGAATATGCAGGAGATTGTTTCCGGCTCCGGATTATTGAGTAACCTGATGGAGCAAATTTCCTCCTCGACGCTGCAACAGGAAAAAGGAATTGAACAAATAGCGCAGGCATTATCTGAACTGGAAAAAGTGACGCAGAGTAACGCTGCGGTGGTAGAGGAATTAGCCGGCTCGTCAGATGTCTTAAAACATCAGGTCGTGGAACTGCAGACCCGGACACGGAATTTCCGCCTTGGCAACGATGCGCCAGCCCCGGTCGCTCCGGCGATAACATCACAGCCAGTGCCTGCGGCGGCAATCGGTAATGACAGGAACTACTGGCACTCGTTTTAACCGCACATGGTTCTCGCTTAACGGGTCTGCTCTGGCAGGCCCGTTTTATTTTGTGCTCCCGATATTTCATTCTTGTTAACGATTTGCACATTGCGCTGCGCAGCGGCCTGCCAGATAATTCTGCTTTCATGAACGAATTCAGTGCGATGCCGGGGCCGCATTTTGCGTATTGTCCTCGCGAGGCTAGACTTCATTGCACATTCAGAAGATTAATGGAGGCGTTGTGGAAGCCATTAAGGGAGCCGATGTGAACGTACCTGATGCGGTTTTTGCCTGGATGCTGGACGGGAAAGGCGGGGTTATCCCGTTGGATGATGACAGGGTTATCGATAAAGAGAACCCGTGCTGGCTGCACCTCAACTACACCCATCCTGAAAGTGCAGAATGGCTGGCGACGACACCACTGCTGCCAAACAGCGTGCGCGATGCGCTGGCAGGCGACAGCCTTCGCCCTCGTGTGACGCGCATGGGCGAAGGGACGCTGATTACGCTGCGCTGCATCAACGGCAGCACCGACGAGCGCCCGGACCAACTGGTGGCGATGCGTCTGTATATGGACGAGCGCCTGATTGTGTCGACACGCCAGCGTAAAGTGCTGGCGCTGGACGACGTGGTAAAAGATCTGGAGGAGGGTACCGGCCCCACCGATTGCGGCGGCTGGCTGGTAGATGTCTGCGATGCCCTGACCGATCACGCCAGTGAATTCATCGAGGAGCTGCACGATAAAATCATCGACCTCGAAGATAATCTGCTCGATCAGCAAATTCCCCCGCGCGGCTTTCTGGCTCTGCTGCGCAAACAGCTGATTGTGATGCGCCGCTATATGGCGCCACAGCGAGACGTCTTTGCGCGCTTAGCAAGTGAGCGTTTCCCGTGGATGAATGACGATCAGCGCCGCAGAATGCAGGATATCTCTGACAGACTTGGCCGTGGGCTGGATGAAATTGACGCCTGTATCGCCCGAACAGGGGTGATGACCGATGAAATCGCGCAGGTGATGCAGGAATCTTTATCGCGTCGAACCTATACCATGTCGCTGATGGCGATGGTGTTTCTGCCGAGTACGTTCCTGACGGGGCTGTTTGGCGTTAACCTCGGCGGCATTCCGGGTGGCGGCTGGCATTTCGGCTTTTCGCTATTCTGTATCGGGTTGGTGGTGCTGATTGGTGGTGTTACGTGGTGGTTACACCGCAGTAAATGGTTGTAAAAAATAGGCTTTATGACAACTTATGCCCCTAAAAACGCCGCCAAATTTGAGCGAGGTCAATAAACGCTCTACCTATTCAGGGCAATATCTTTCTCGCAGGTGAATGCAACGTCAAGCGATGGGCGTTGCGCTCCATATTGTCTTACTTCCTTTTTTGAATTACTGCATAGCACAAATTGATTCGTACGACGCCGACTTAGATAAGTCGGCTTTTTTTTGCCTCACACTCCAGAACAACTACCCTTAAAGAACACCCAAAGAACTGGAGGCAAAAATGACGTGGCGACTCAGCGACCCGATTCCCACCGATCCCGTGCCGGTGCCTGACCCCATTCCACGACCACAGCCGCTGCCCGATCCGCCAGGCGATCCAGACCCGCATCCGATTATCGATCCGCCGCCGTTTGGCTAGCAAACGGACATAAAAAAGCCCTCGTAAAGAGGGCTTAATCATTAATATCGACGCTTACTTGATTTCGACGATATCGAGACGGTTAGCAAGAATATCCGTTTCTTCATCTTCAGGCTGCCAGCCAGCAGGCTGTAATGGGATTTCTTCTCTGTCGAACGCCAAATCGCCGCCGTTTACGACTTCTGCGCCGTGTTTCAGACCTTTAAAGTCAAACATTTCGGTATCGCACAGATGCGAAGGCACCAGGTTTTGCATCGCGCTAAACATGGTTTCGATACGGCCTGGGTAACGTTTGTCCCAGTCGCGCAGCATATCGCCAATCACCTGACGTTGCAGGTTAGGTTGGGAGCCACAGAGATTGCACGGAATGATCGGATACGCTTTCGCTTCGGCAAAACGTTCGATGTCTTTCTCGCGGCAATAGGCCAGCGGTCGAATGACAATATGCTTTCCGTCGTCGCTCATCAGCTTCGGCGGCATCCCTTTCATTTTTCCGCCGTAGAACATGTTCAGGAACAGCGTTTGCAGGATATCGTCGCGGTGATGGCCGAGGGCGATTTTTGTCGCGCCAAGCTCTGTGGCGGTGCGGTACAGAATACCGCGGCGCAGACGTGAGCACAGCGAACAGGTGGTTTTGCCTTCCGGGATCTTCTCTTTCACGATACCGTAGGTGTTCTCTTCGACAATCTTATACTCAACGCCGAGCGTCTCGAGATAAGCCGGAAGAATGTGTTCCGGGAAGCCAGGCTGCTTCTGATCGAGGTTAACCGCGATCAGGCTGAAGTTCACCGGTGCGCTCTGCTGCAGATTGCGCAAAATTTCCAGCATCGTGTAGCTGTCCTTGCCGCCGGACAGGCACACCATAATGCGATCGCCTTCTTCAATCATGTTGTAGTCGGCAATGGCTTCACCCACGTTACGGCGCAGGCGTTTTTGAAGTTTGTTCAGGTTGTACTGGTCTTTCTTACTCGTTTCTTGATTTTGCGACATGTAATGATGGCTCTGGTCGTAGGTAAATGGCAGCCAGCGTCAGGAGCACTGACGATCACCGGGATCATTGATGGATTGTAGCAATAATCTGCGGCTGCCCTATCGAAAGTCTGGCGTGTATGGTACGGATTACAGCGCCGAATACCAGCGTGATTTATGTCGCAATGCGTTTACTTACCGGGTTTTTTGATTTCGCTGACGGGCATCATCAGCTCTTTCAGCAGCACGTAGCGTTGCGCTGGGGTCAGATACAACGGACCAAGGTGATTGATACCCGTAGGTTCTTGCAGCCAGGTGGCTTTGAGATTGCGAAGTAAGGTGTGGACACTGTTCATGATTTCATCTCCTGTTTTGATGAACTCACTTTAGGACAGTAAAACCGGAAGAAAAACTGATGGTATTGAAAAATTAGTTCCGCGTTTGTTGTGGCAGACTGAAAGTGAACAATTAATAACCTAACGACAATCATTTTTATCCATATTGTGCGATAGAAAAAAGATTGAACTTATCCCTCACTGTTACATTTTAGATGGTCGTTTCTTTCTTAATGGGATAATAAAGTGAACCCGCCAGACAAACTGTTGTCATTTGCCGGGAAGAACAGGGTGCAAATAAGTTCATTCTCAGCCTCAACGTGATTACGGATTGTGTTTTTCAGGCATAAAAAAACCCGCCGGATAACGGCGGGTTTATTACAACAAGCTTCGACTACATTAGAACTGGTAAACCAGACCCAATGCTACAACGTCATCGGTGTTGATGCCGTTATCTTTGTAGAACTGGTCGTCGTTATCCAGCAGGTTGATTTTGTAATCAACGTAGGTGGACATGTTTTTGTTGAAGTAGTAGGTCGCGCCCACATCAACATATTTAACCAGATCTTTGTCATCGCCATAGGAGGAGTTCAGACCCTTACCTTTAGACTGCAGGTAAGAAACCGCCGGACGCAGACCGAAATCAAACTGGTACTGTGCGGTGATTTCAAAGTTCTGAGTTTTATTCGCGATACCGCCATCTTCATCTGGGTGATTAGAGTATGACTTGCCATCACTACCATAGGAGGTCATGTTACGGGTTTCCGCGTACATGGTTGCCAGGTAGATGTTGTTCGCATCATATTTCAGACCGGCAGTCCATGCTTCAGCTTTCTCGCCGCCTGCATCCATGTTGTCGCCACGACCATAGTTAACCTGGTCGTTGGTACGATCGGAAGTGGTGTACGCAGCACCAGCGCTGAAGCCTGCGCCGATGTCGTAGGTGGTGGAGATACCGAAACCGTCACCGTTCGCATTACGATAGTCACGGCCATTGCTGTTGTTGGTGCCTTCGCCATCGCCAGGATTTTCGTTTTTACCCTGATACTGCAGCGCGAAGTTCAGACCATCAACCAGACCGAAGAAATCGCTGTTACGGTAGGTTGCCACGCCATTAGCACGGTTGGTCATGTAGTTGTCGGCTTTAGAGTAAGAGTCGCCGCCGAACTCTGGCAGCATATCGGTCCAGCCTTCAATGTCGTACAGTACGCCGTAGTTACGACCGTAGTCGAATGAACCGTAGTCGCCGAATTTCAGACCTGCGAAGCCCAGACGAGTCCATGCCTGATCTTTGGAGCCTTCGGTGTTGTTCGCCTGAACGTTGTATTCCCACTGGCCGTAACCGGTCAGTTGGTCAGTAATCTGAGTTTCGCCTTTGAAGCCAATACGGATGTAGGACTGATCGCCGTCTGCACCACTGTTATCGGAGAAGTAGTGCAGGCCATCAACTTTGCCGTACAGATCAAGTTTGTTGCCATCTTTGTTATAAATTTCTGCTGCGTGAACTGCGCCTGCAGTTAATAACGCAGGGATTACGAGTGCCAGTACTTTTCTTTTCATTTTAATAATCCTTTAAGCTGTTTTTATACTCTGCCTTCCTTACGGGAAGTAAGGCCATGCTAATGTAGAGATATCTAAAGAAGGTAAGCCTCAATTGTTACTATATGAGTAAAATCTAAATAAAATAATACAGCTGAAATCTTGATTGGTTTGATGAATGGATGGCGCGGAGTCATTGATGGTGGGAATTATACAGGGGGCGTAAATCGAGCTATTATGGCGTCGTTATATGCCTAATTTGCCACACAAATTGAGACGTTGCTGTGTGTCGTTATGTGATTTCTATATTAGTCAATATTAAAATGACAAGCCCGAACAGATGTTCGGGCTTTTTTTTATTTATTTTTGGATTGTGGGTGATAATTAATCACTGGCGGACTTTTCCGCTTTGCCTGCCATTTGCGCAAGGAAATCGTAGCGTTTTTGCAAATCGGCGGCGGCGTCTTTCCACAGCTGTTCGGCAACCTCAGGCTGCTGAGCGTTCAGACGACGGAAACGCTGCTCTTTCATCAGCGTGTCGGCGAGGGCATCTGACGGTGGACGCGAATCCAGTGCCAGCGGCAGTTTACCTTCATCAGCACGACGCGGATCAAAGCGATACAGTGGCCAGAAGCCGGTAGCGGTGAGCTGACGCATCTGATCGTGGCTCAGAGCCAAATCGTAGCCATGTTCCTCACACGGACTATAGGCAATGATAAGCGACGGTCCGGGATACGCTTCCGCTTCCTGAATGGCTTTCACCGTCTGGTTAAGCTGCGCGCCAAGCGAGATTTGCGCCACGTAGACATGGCCGTACATCATCATGCTCACGCCCAAATCTTTGCGCGATTTACGCTTCCCGTGCTCGCCGAATTTGGTGACTGCGCCGAGCGGCGTTGCTTTCGACGCCTGACCGCCAGTATTGGAATAACACTGCGTATCCAGCACCAGAATATTGACGTTTTCGGTCAGGCTCAGAACATGGTCAAGACCACCAAAGCCGATATCGTAGGCCCAGCCGTCACCGCCAATCAGCCAGATGGATTTCTCCACCAGCGCGTCAGCGTCGGTAAGCAGCTCCGTTGCGCCGTCCACGCCCTGCAAATGCTGGCGTAACGACGCGACCTGTTCACGGCGTTCTTCCGGTGTAGCGTCGGTGTGCAGCGCCTCATTCAGCTCAGTCGGTAGTTTATCCGCGAACGTTTCGAGCAGGCGCATCACGCGTTGGCGGTGCTGATCGACCGATAAACGGAAGCCCAGGCCGAATTCGGCATTATCTTCGAACAGTGAGTTCGCCCATGCCGGGCCGCGACCGTTGATGTCGGTGGTGTATGGCGTTGAGGGCAAGTTGCCGCCATAAATAGACGAACAGCCGGTGGCGTTGGCGATCATCATTCGGTCACCATACAGCTGGGTCAGCAGCTTGATGTACGGCGTTTCACCGCAGCCGGAGCAGGCACCGGAGTATTCAAACAGCGGCGAAATCAGCTGCGAAGTACGAATATCGATACGTTCCAGTTTGGTTCTATCGATTTCCGGCAGGTCGAGGAAGAAGTCATAATTCACTTTCTCTTCTTCAACGTGATCCAGACGAGACATCATATTGATGGCTTTGATACTCGGATCCTGACGGTCTTTCGCCGGGCAGACTTCCACACACAGGTTACAGCCGGTGCAGTCTTCCGGTGCGACTTGCAGCACATATTTCTGGCCGCGCATATCGCGGGATTTTACGTCCAGGGAATGCAGGCTCGCTGGCGCGTTTTCCATATCCTCTGGTGAAACCACTTTGGCGCGAATGGCCGAATGCGGGCAGGCCGCAACGCAGTGGTTACACTGGGTGCAAAGGTCTTCTTTCCAGATTGGAATTTCTTCGGCGATATTGCGTTTTTCCCAGCGCGTGGTGCCGACAGGCCAGGTACCGTCCGGCGGCAACGCGGAAACCGGCAATGCATCGCCAAGCCCGGCCAGCATCGCGGCGGTCACGGTTTTGACAAAATCGGGCGCGGCATCGGAAACCACCGGTGGGCGATTTGGACTGTTGGTATCGACTGGCTGCAGCGCCACTTCGGCCAACAGTTCGCGCGCCATCGCCAGCGCCTGCCAGTTGCGTTCGACCAGCTCCTGACCTTTGCTGCTGTAGCTTTTGGCAATCGCGCCCTGCAGTTCAATCAGCGCGCTGTCGCCCGGCAGAATTTGCGTCAGCTGGAAGAACGCCATTTGCATCACGGTGTTGATGCGCGCCGCCAGGCCGCATTCACGGGCGATTTTCGCCGCATTGACGATATAAAAACGGGCCTGCTTCTGATTCAGAACGGCCTGAACTTCACGCGGCAGGCGAGACCACACTTCCTCGACGCTGTAAGGCGTGTTGAGCAGGAAAATCCCACCCGGCTTCAGGCGCTCGGCCATCTGATATTTGTCGATGAACTGCAGCTGGTGACAGCCCACAAAATCTGCCTGTGACACCAGATACGCCGAGCGTACCGGCTGTTCAGAAACGCGCAGATGCGACACCGTCAAACCACCGGCTTTTTTCGAGTCATACACGAAATAGCCCTGGGCGTACCATGGCGTGGAGTTGCCAATGATCTTGATATTGTTCTTGGTCGCCGACACGCTGCCGTCGCTGCCCAGCCCGTAAAACAGGGCTTCGAGCTTCGCGGTCGACGGCAGGGTATTTTCCGGAAGCGGCAGGGATAAATTGGTCACGTCGTCGTAAATACCGACGGTAAAACGTGGCTTCGGCTTGGCGGCGCTCAGCTCATTAAAAATAGCCAGCACGCAGTCTGGGCCAAACTCTTTCGACGACAGGCCGTAGCGGCCACCAATGACGCGTGGCAGCGTTTCGCGCTCGCCGCTGTTAAAGGCTTCCGCCAGGGCGGTCATGACATCCAGATACAGCGGTTCGGCGTGAGCGCCAGGCTCTTTGGTGCGATCCATCACCGCCAGCGTTTTCACGCTTTGCGGGATCTCTGCCAGCAGATGAGCGGCTGAGAACGGGCGATACAGACGCACTTTCAGCACGCCGACCTTTTCGCCGCGGCTCAGCAGTTCATCAACCACTTCTTCGCAGGTGCCAATCGCCGAGCCCATAAGCACGATAACGCGTTCGGCCTGCGGATGGCCGTAGTATTCGAACGGCTTATACTGGCGGCCGGTGGCGCTGGCGAAATCATTCATCGCCTGTTCAACGTGGCTGTAAACCGCGTCATACCACGGGTTGGTCGCTTCGCGAGACTGGAACCAGGTATCCGGGTTAGCAGACGTGCCGCGAATCACTGGATGTTCCGGGTTCAGTGCGCGACTGCGGTGTGCGTCGATTTCGGCCTGCGGCAGCAGATTGCGAAGGGTGTCGTCGGCCAGCGGCACAATTTTGTTGATCTCATGCGACGTGCGGAAACCATCAAAGAAATGAATGAATGGCACTCGGCTTTTGAGGGTCGCGATATGTGAAATTAGCGCAAAATCCTGTGCTTCCTGCACGTTAGCCGCGCTGAGCATCGCACAGCCGGTCTGACGTACGGCCATTACATCCGAGTGATCGCCAAAAATCGACAGGGCGTGGGTTGCGACGGTACGCGCCGCGACGTGCAGTACAAACGGCGTTAGCTGCCCGGCCAGTTTGTAGAGCGTCGGGATCATTAACAACAATCCCTGAGAAGAGGTAAAGGACGTGGAGAGGGCTCCGGTCTGCAACGCGCCGTGAACCGCGGCAATCGCGCCCGCTTCAGACTGCATTTCTACCACCCGGGGCACGTCGCCCCAGATGTTTTTCAGCCCGTTCCCCGCCCAGGCATCAGCCTGTTCCGCCATCGTCGAACTTGGCGTAATCGGGTAGATGGCAATCACTTCGCTGGTGCGAAACGCCACCGACGCGCACGCGCCGTTACCGTCTGTTGTAATCATTTGACACCCTTACATTGCGCAAGAAAAAGGGACCCGTGATACGTCGACGTGTCCTGTAGTTATCTCTTCATTTTAGCAAAGCACCGGGAAAGCCATTTTTGCTTTTGTGTCCTTGGGGGAGTTTGGACGTTGTGCAGATCAATTCTGGCGGCATTAAATTGGTAGAAAATGTTTCAGAACGCCGAAATGCGCGCCTCGTCTCTCGACGGCAGGCCGCTTGCTGCCTATTATGAACAGGTTTTGCGAACCGTATTTGACAGGGGAAAGAAGAGAATGCGAGCAGCTTTTTGGGTAGGGTGTGCGGCACTGTTATTATCTGCATGCAGCAGTGAACCAGAACAACAGGCCACGGCGGCCCACGTCACGCCGGGTATGCGGGCAGCAATGTCAGACTCAGGTCAGGCAAACTGTGCGATTGTCGGTGGCGCATTATCGGTTGCCCGTCAGCTGGACGGTTCGGCAATTGGGATGTGCGCATTACCCAACGGAAAGCGATGCAGTGAGCAGTCTCTTGCCGCCGGAAGCTGCGCCAGCTATTAACCCAGACCCGGCATAAATCGAGCTGCAAATGCGTTGGCTGCGCTTTATCACCCAGTGACTGACTTCAGTAAGCGTCTGGAATTCGCTCCCTTGCCGCCTTTTTGCAACTCGAATTATTACGGTCTAGTGCATCAGATCCGCGAGTTTATAAACCAGCGAATCATTAGACGTTCCCAGTGTTAACTGGTCTTCGGTCAGGTCTACCTGTACGCCATCCCGCAACATGGTTTTGAGTGTACTGTCCAGCTTATTGAGCTGCGGGTCTGTGCACAGCATTCGTGTTACCGTGAGCTTTTGCACGGTCAAATCGCCGTCAGAAAGCTTTCCTTTACCGGTAAACTGGTTACACATGTTGCCGGAGATATGCATATCCTCGCCAAAACTCAGCTCCAGCGGCTTCTGGCTGGTGACATTCGTCCCATTTACGCTTTCCAGAACAAAACGATGATGCTGCAGTTGCTCCGGTTGAGTGGTCACATCGCTGGTCGATACACAGCCTGCCAACATCATTCCGGCCGCCAACAGCGCGACGGTCATTTTAATAATGCTCATTAAATATTCACCAAATAAATAATACAAAATCAGGATGACACTTTAGTGCGGTGGGGGTGAGTGGAGATTGTCTGAAAGTGCTCCCCGTGGCCGGGGAGCAAGAATGGTTAAACCAGCGCGTTCGGTGTGGTTTCGCCATTATCGATTTGACGCAGGTTTTCCAGCGTGGTCTGCGAAATGCTGGTCAGCGCTTCGGCGGTCAGGAATGCCTGGTGGCCCGTGAACAGCACGTTGTGACAGGCCGACAGGCGGCGGAACACATCATCCTGGATAACGTCGTTAGATTTATCTTCGAAGAACAGATCGCGTTCATTCTCATACACGTCCATTCCCAGCGCGCCGATTTTCTGGTTTTTCAGTGCCTCGATGGCGGCCTGCGAGTCAATAAGCCCGCCGCGGCTGGTGTTAATGACCATCACGCCGTTTTTCATCTGCTCGAACGCGCTGTGGTTCAGCAGGTGGTAGTTTTCCGGGGTCAGAGGACAGTGCAGGGAAATGACGTCCGACTGTGAAAACAGCGTCGGCAAGTCAACATATTCCACGCCGAGTTCCAGCGCTGCGTCACTTGGATACGGGTCGAACGCCAGCAGTTTCATGCCGAAGCCTTTCAGAATGCGTAGCGTTGCGACGCCGATTTTACCGGTACCCACTACGCCCGCCGTTTTACCGTGCATGGTGAAACCGCACAGGCCTTCCAGTGAGAAGTTGGCATCACGGGTGCGTTGATAAGCGCGGTGAATACGACGGTTCAGCGACATCATCAGCCCGATGGCATGTTCCGCGACCGCTTCCGGTGAATAGGCTGGTACGCGAACCACATGCAGACCCAGCTCTTTAGCCGCATCGAGATCGACGTTATTAAAGCCCGCACAGCGCAGGGCGATATACTTCACGCCTTGCTTTTTCAGCTCTTCCAGAACCGGGCGGCTGCCGTCGTCATTGACGAAAATACAGACGGCTTCACAGCCGTGCGCAGTTTTGGCGGTCTTTTCGTTTAAAAGGAAGTCGAAAAATTCAAGTTCAAAGCCAAATGCATCATTAACATCTAGCATGTACTTTTTATCGTACTGCTTTGTGCTGTAAACTGCGATTTTCATAAGACTTTTCTCCAGTGATATTAACGTCACGGTAGCATATTTAAAATAATCATACAAATTTTAAAATTTAGTTTAATCATCAGGTTATAACAAAGAGTGTAGAGCATAACGCGCAGAGGTTTGATGGATTTTCAGGAAGGCCGCAAATGCACCATCTATGCTTAAACCTGACGGTGACTTTAACAGGTGGGCTAAACATGCCACAATATGCGCCACTTCGGCTTTTAATCACACATAATCAGGATGTTAACCGCCCATGAAGGGTACCTGGAAAGCCGCGATTGCGCTACTGCTGTTACTGATCCTCCTGCCGCTGACGCTTCTGCTGACGTTGACGCACTGGGTGCCGACGCTCGCCGGTATCTGGCTTCCGGCCGGTACGCGCATCGCCATAGAGAAAAGCCCTCGCTTAACCCGCAGTTCGGTGCTTGTACCTGAGTTGCGTTATCTGGTGGGGGACTGCCAACTTGCAGAGGTTCACGATCTCACGCTGTCACACCCAAGTCGCTGGCGGGTGCACGTGGGCCAACTCGACATGAATTCCACCTGCCTGAGTAAGCTTCCCGAAAGCGCGCCGACGCCTGGTGCGCCGCGCAGTCTTGCCGAATGGCAATCTATGCTGCCGAACAGTTGGCTGACTATCGATCAGTTACGCCTGTCGCCCTGGGAAAAATGGCAGGGAACACTGGCGATATCATTGACTCCATCAATTCAAACGCTGACCTACGACGGCGATGCGGTGCATTTACAGGCCAATTTGAAAGGGCAGCAACTGACCGTCAACCGCTTTGAAGCAAAAATTCAGGCCGACGAACCCCCGATTAAACTGGTAGGCGAATTCACCATGCCGCTGGTGCCGGACGGTTTGCCCGTTAGCGGCCATGCGGTCACCACCTTCCAGGTGCCAAATCCCTCCGCGCTGGTAGACGCCGAACTTGAGTGGCGTGAAAATCAGGGGCAGTTGGTCATGATGGAGCGCGGTAATACAGAGCCACTGCTTGATTTGCCGTGGGAGCTGACCCGTGAACGGCTGACGATCAGCGACGGCCGCTGGAACTGGCCGTGGCAGGATGGCGTTCCACTGAGCGGACGCGTCGGCTTAAAAATCGATAACTGGCAACAGGGCATCGATAAGATGCAGATTTCAGGGCGGCTGAACGTGCTGACTCAAGGGGAAGCCGGCAAGGGTAACGCCGTGCTGACCATCGGGCCGGGCACGTTGAGTATGGACCACAGCGCCATGCCGTTGCAGCTGACCGGCGAAGCGAAATACGACGATCTGGTGTTGTACGCGATTCTTCCGGCCCAGCTCAGCGGCCCGTTAACCGACCCAAAACTCAGCTTTGCGCCTGGCTCATTGCTGCGCTCTCGCGGTCGTATTATAGATTCCCTGAATATTGATGAAATCCGCTGGCCGTTGGCGGGCGTGCATATCAGCAGTCAGGGCGTTGATGGGCGTCTACAGGCGATCCTGCGCGCCCACGAGCAGGAAATGGGTGATTTTGTACTGCACCTCGACGGCCAGGCGACTAATTTCTTGCCCGATAAAGGTAGCTGGCGCTGGCATTACTGGGGCGACGGACATTTCACGCCGATGCAGGCGCGCTGGGATATGAAAGGCGACGGGGAATGGCGCGACAGTTCTATCGTGCTTAACAGCCTGTCGACGGGCTTCGACAAACTGCAGTACGGCACCATGAATGTCAGCCAGCCGCGGCTGGTGCTCGAAAAGCCGATTCATTGGATCCGCAACGAGCAACACCCGTCGCTGACCGGGGCGCTTTCCCTCGATGCGGGCGAAACGCAGTTCAGCGGTGGCAGCGTTTTACCATCGTCGACGCTCAAATTCAGCGTTGACGGGCGCGACCCGACCTGGTTCCAGTTTAAGGGCGATCTTCACGCGGCGGACATTGGCCCGATCCGCCTTAACGGGCGCTGGGACGGCGAACGCCTGCGAGGCGAGGCCTGGTGGCCGAAACAGTCGCTGACAGTTTTCCAGCCGCTGGTTCCACCAGACTGGAAAATGAATCTGCGCGACGGCACGCTGTATGCCCAGGTGGCGTTTTCCGCCGCCGCCGGGCAGGGGTTTGAAGCCGGTGGGCACGGGGTTCTGAAAGGCGGAAGCGCCTGGATGCCGGACAACCAATTCAACGGCATCGACTTTGTCCTGCCGTTCCGCTTCAGTGAAGGTGCCTGGGAGTTGGGCACGCGCGGCCCGGTGTCACTGCGCATTGGTGAAATTGTTAACCAGGTGACGGCCAGCAATTTTACGGCTGATTTACAGGGCAGCTATCCGTGGGACGAACGCAACCCGCTGATGCTCAGCGACGTGAACGTTGATGTTCTCGGTGGCAAGCTCTCGATGCTACAGCTGCGGATGCCGCAGCACGATCCGGCCCTGCTGCGAGTGCAGAATATCTCCTCCAGCGAGCTTATTAGCGCAGTGAATCCAAAGCAGTTTACGATGTCCGGGCCGGTGAGCGGGGCGCTGCCCCTGTGGCTCGACAATGAAAAATGGATAATTAAAGACGGCTGGCTGACCAACCCCGGACCCATGACGCTGCGTATTGATAAAGACACAGCCGATGCGGTGGTGGAAGATAATATGGTCGCGGGTGTGGCCATTAACTGGCTGCGCTATATGGAAATCTCCCGTTCGTGGACCAAAATCAATCTCGATAATCTCGGCCTGCTGACGCTGAAATCTACTGTGACCGGCATCAGCCGGGTGGACGGCAAAAGCAGCACCGTGAATTTAAACTATACCCATGAAGAGAACGTGTTCGATCTTTGGCGCAGTTTGCGCTTTGGCGACAATCTTCAGGCATGGCTTGAGCAAAACGCGGTCCTTCCCGACCCGCGCTGCCGGGCAGGCAAGGACTGTAAGGAGCAATAATGAAAGTGAAAATCGCCATGCTGAGCGGGCTGGCCGCGTTAAGCCTCAGCGGCTGTACGCCGCGCATTGAGGTGGCGGCCCCCAAGGAGCCGATCACCATCAATATGAATGTCAAAATCGAACATGAGATCCACATCAAGGTCGATAAAGACGTCGAAAACCTGCTGAAATCACGCAGCGATTTATTCTGAGGCCGCAGCGATGAAAAAATTACTGTTAGTGGCGGTTCTGAGCCTGGGGCTCATCAGCCAGAGCGTTTTGGCGCTGACGCTTGACCAGGCTCGTGCCCAGGGGCGCGTCGGGGAAACCCTGACCGGCTATCTGGCGCCGGTGGCACAGGATAAAGAAACGGTGGCGCTGGTGAAGCAAATCAACGATGCGCGCAGCGAAAGCTATCAGCAGTTGGCAGACAGCAATAATTTGCCGGTGGATGAAGTCGCGAAGATGGCCGGGAAAAAGCTGGTTGCGCGAGCGCAGCCGGGAGAATACGTGAAGGGCCTGAACGGAAAATGGCTGAAGAAGTGATCAGCGATTACGTTTACGGTACTCGCCAGGCGACATACCGAAGCGCTGGCGAAAGGCGGTAGAAAAATGGCTGTGATCGGTAAAGCCCCAGCTGAACCCGATTCCCGCCAGCTTTTCGTCATCGGCGGCGCTGCGTATCGCTTTGGCACAAAGATCCAGCCGCCGGTTTTTAATGTATTGCGCAACCACCAGGCCTTTATTGGCGAACATCCGGTAAAGGCTTCTCACCGACATCCCCGTTTCATTGGCCAGCCATTCCGGGCGCAGCATTTCTGACTGCAAATGGCTGTCTATCAGTTGCACAACCTTATCAAACTGCTTATCGCGGCGTGACGATGTCACTTCTTGCTGCTGCAACACTGGGCGCAGCAGGCACACAATAGCCTCCAGCGCGGCTTCGCTTTCTTTGCCGGACAGATCGCGGTTATTCATGCTTTCCTGCAACAGGCGATGGCTCATTTGCACCATCGGCAAGTTTTTCCCTAAACGTTGAACGCAATGGCTTTCGCCCACGCGCAGCTGCTGTTCCAGCAAGCTTCTTGGCAACAACAGCGAAGTCTGACGGGAGCGTTGTTGCCAAATGATAGAACACGGACGTGAGGCATCGACCAGCGTAATATCGCCGGGCTGGATTACCGTCTGGCGTTCGTTTTGCTCAATGATTGCCTGGCCTTCCAGCTGGAAAACCGTGTAGAACCAGCTGTCGTTTTGTTTACTGATCTCATTTTTGGTGCGGTAGAGATTGACGTTGGCGGTGGTGACGGTGCTGAGTTTTAGCCCTTGCGCATAGCCGGTTTCCAGATGCCCCGAAAACTCGCCTTCAAGCGGGCGAGCGGCAAAGTTGCCACATTCCTGGTTTATCTGGGCCAGCCACTGCTGGAACTGCTCATTGCCGGTCATCTGCGCCATTTCCTGCCTCGGTCATTAAAGTGCCAACACATTGTTGCATTTATGTTGCATAAACAAGCTTATCCTGGTGACTATACGAAAGAACTATCACTGGCGACAGGAGGCAGCATGACTATTGTCACTGTTTGCGAGGGCTGTCACAGGCGACAAAGCGAATGACACAGAGACAAAAACGGAAAAGGCGCGCGGCTTCTACACTGGTTAAAACCGTGAAAGGTAATAAGGAGCTGATATGTCTGATTCACAGGTCGCGCTGCTTGAGAGCGTACAACAATTTCTGGCGCGCCAGCACGGGCTCTATATTGACGGAAAGCAACAGGCCTCGCGCAGCGACAAGCGTCTGACCGTCTGGGACCCGGCAACGGGCAAAGCCATCGCCAGCACCGCGGATGCGAACAACGCGGATGTCGATGCAGCGGTAATGTCCGGTTGGCGTGCGTTCGTTGACCGCCGTTGGGCCGGGCGTATGCCCGCGGAACGCGAACGTATCCTGCTACGTTTTGCTGATTTAGTGGAAAAACATTCAGAAGAGCTGGCGCAGCTGGAAACGCTGGAGCAGGGTAAGTCGATCAACATTTCCCGCATGTTTGAGGTGGCCTGCACGCTGAACTGGATGCGTTACACCGCCGGGCTGGCGACCAAAATCACCGGGCAAACGCTGGACGTTTCTATTCCGCTGCCTGCGGGCGCGCGCTATCAGGCATGGACGCGTAAAGAGCCGGTGGGCGTGGTGGCCGGGATTGTGCCATGGAACTTCCCGCTGATGATTGGCATGTGGAAAGTAATGCCTGCGCTGGCGGCTGGCTGTTCTATCGTTATCAAACCGTCCGAAACGACACCGTTGACGCTGCTTCGCGTGGCGGAACTGGCGACCGAAGCGGGTGTGCCAGAAGGCGTATTTAACGTGGTAACCGGCAGCGGTGCCGAATGTGGCTCAGCGCTGACGTCGCATCCGCACATCGCCAAAGTGAGCTTTACCGGTTCAACAGCGACGGGCAAACAGATAGCCCGCACGGCGGCAGACCGCCTGACGCGCGTCACGCTGGAACTGGGCGGAAAAAACCCGGCGATTGTGCTGAAAGACGCCGATCCGCAGTGGGTGATTGAAGGCCTGATGATGGGCAGCTTCCTTAATCAGGGCCAGGTGTGTGCAGCCAGCTCGCGCATTTACATTGAAGCGCCGCTGTTTGACACCCTTGTCACCGGTTTTGAGCAAGCGGTGAAATCCCTGAGCGTCGGGCCGGGTATGTCCGAAAGCGCGCAGATTAACCCGCTGGCCTCACGCGCGCACTGCGATAAAGTGGCGGCGTTCCTGCATGAGGCCGAGCAAAACAAAGCCGAGCTGATTAGCGGTAATGCCGGACCGGAAGGCCAGGGGTATTACGTTCGACCGACGCTGGTGGTCAACCCGGACGCACGACTGCGTTTAACGCGCGAAGAGGTCTTTGGCCCGGTGGTGAATCTGGTGCGCGTCGCGGACGGCGAGGAAGCGCTGCGTCTGGCAAATGAAAGTGAATACGGCCTGACCGCAAGCGTCTGGACGCAAAATCTCTCTCAGGCCATGAGCTACAGCGATCGCTTACAGGCGGGTACGGTGTGGGTCAATAGCCATACGCTGATTGACCCAAATCTGCCGTTTGGCGGTATGAAGCAGTCGGGTACCGGACGCGATTTCGGCCCGGACTGGCTCGACGGCTGGTGTGAAACGAAATCAGTGTGCGTGCGGTACTAAAGAAATCATAGCCCTCTCATTCGGGAGGGCTACCTGTTACTGGGCTGCCAGCACGTGATTCTTATTCCGGCAGGTCGAAAACCTGCAGCATGTAACCGCCACGCGCAAAGTTAATGAATTTGTCGGTTTTCAGCGACGAAATGATATTGAGAATGCTGCTGCGCGACAGCCCGGTGCGTTCCTGGATGTAACTGAGAATATTGACGCGGGCTTTTGTTTCTTCCGGCAGTTTATCGAGCTCACGAAGGTAGTGGCACACGATAGGGAAGGTGCGTTGGTTTACGATTTGCAGATCCCGATAAAGCATGGTGTTGGTGTGATACGCCAGTACTTCCGCCACATCGCGCCACAGGCCATGTTGTTCAATCGCGTGGGTGACGTCCTGATGCTCCAGTCGGGAAAGTAGACACTGGGTTTCTGCGCGTAATTTATTGCCGCGAAGCGGGGAAAACATTTCGGATAAACCGAATATATGTGGCTCAGTGACGGTGCCGATTAAAATGCTGTCAGTCACCCTCGACACCGATAATTCACCCTCAAGGAAAACATACACGTACGGCACACCGCCATGATCCCAGGTCAGACGCTTTTTCGGTGCGACGTCGATGATTTTGCCGAGAGGCTTCAGGACGGTGATCAGACGGTCAATTGCTGCGGCGGGTCTTTCTGGAGGTGTAATCATAAGTAACCTGACAAGAATGAAAATCTGAATGTTATTCTAGAGGATAAACGCATCTTGGGCCGAATTATTTCGGGGGTTAATTTCATTGCGGGCTGCGTGTGAATGTGAAATGGTTCTCTATCCACCATCGAAAATCAATAAACCAGATATTTATTAATGGACGTTGCGATTGCGCGGCGCATATTTTCGTTCTTTATGCTCATACAGTAATTCGTCTGCTTTAATAAACGCGGTTTCCAGCGTGTCCTGTTTCAGCATCTGATAGCTTCCCCACGAAAATGCCACCAGTCGACGGTCATCGGTTTGCTGTAGTTTATCAGTAATGCGCTGAATAACTTCACGCGCTTTGTCCAGCCCGGCATTCAGCAAAATAATGTTGAATTCATCACCGCCAGGGCGAATCCCGTAGTCGCTTTTACGCAGGGAAGCACCAATGGCGCTGCCGAGCAGCTTAATGGCCTCATCGCCCATGTGGTGACCCAGCGTATCGTTAATGCGCTTGAGTCCATCGCAGTCGATGGCAATAACCGTCACGGCTATTTGTCGGTTCAGCAAATTACGTATTTTCTCGTCCAGTTGTGCATTGATAATTTTGCGATTAAACAGGCCGGTTAACGGATCGGTCACATTATCGCGGGCCAGCGACGCGTTGCGATCAAGATGATAGCGTGCATACTGGCAAAGCAGCAGCGTGGTCAGAATATACATAATAATCATCCACAGCTGACTCAGGATGAAGAACTGAAAATCAAGGCAAATATGCAGGGTGTAGTAACGGGTGATGGGGGCCTGATAATTGATAATCGGGAGTGATGTCCAGGACGGTTGATGGAACTGAATGATCTTCCCGCTGCGATTGTCCTCAACGTAGATCGTCAAAAAGGACCATAAAACCGGACGTTCAGCCGTGTAAAAAGAGGTGGCCAGGTCGGCAATAGTAAAATCGGTAACCAGTACGCCTTCAATTTTACCTGATACAAACACGGGGTTCAGGGTGCTTATAATATTCTTGCCGGTAATGTTGTCTTTATAAATATGTGAAACAATATTATTGCCGAGTTGCAAGTCCGCGAGCGCTTTTTTACCAATGTCGAGTGAAATAGCATCAGTGTCAATGCTGATGTTTTTTCCGTCAGACATGAGCCAGTTCTGGAAAACGAATTTCTGCGAGTCGATCAGTCGATTGATATAAATATAATGCTTATCGAGATTGATGTAATAACGCATATTGTCAAAGGTGTAGCCGGTATAATTCGAAAAGCTGTAACGCGGTAACGGACTCACACGATAGTTTAACAGTCCTGAAAGGGCGGGCACGTCAGCGGCCCAGGAGTGGCATTCCCGGGAGCGCGTTTGCAACGTTCCTGCAAGGGCTGGCAGGGAGTGCGAGATAAGGTTCAGGCCATAAATGCCGTTGATCCGCTCCATATGCTGGCAAACGGTTGCCGGATCGTTTTCACCCGGCACAGGAACAACGGTGGAAGATAACGCGGTGGAGATATTATAGGCAATGCGCTGATTAATATATTCTTCATGAAACAGGGCCGATTTGCCGTTTTCAGCAATATATCCCATGTAGCTGGATAAATTGCGGTACTCCCGGAACAGTAAACCGGCGAAGACAGCGGTAGTGAGAATGACAATCGCCGCAAGGGTGAATGTCCGCTTTTTTTTAACCAAGATACTTCGATCCTTTCTCAATCCTGTCCACGCTTCCAGTATAGCGCGGGAAATATAGCATCCCTGTTTCTCTTTCATGAAGCCTGAGATCAAAAAAGGGGCCGAAGCCCTGAAAGTCCCCAGAAAAATGAAGGACAAACGGGACAGGCATAGCCCAAGGTGGGCTGCTGTTTTTTCAACAAATTCAATAGGGCCATTTCATAAATACCGTCAAAATGGCCTGATAGATGCAACTACATTATCTTCAGAAGA